>Ga0209415_10006691_pt1 | contig 20363 bp, 22 predicted proteins | sample PeaSoiSIISIP2007_FD_187696 | JGI IMG/M metagenome (GOLD analysis project Ga0209415, IMG submission 187696) | Peat soil microbial communities from Weissenstadt, Germany - SII-SIP-2007 (SPAdes) (version 2) | ecosystem: Environmental > Terrestrial > Soil > Wetlands > Peat | place: Germany...
GAGCCGAGGAACGGGGCGTTCCCGAAAGCGAACACCCCGCCGTCGGACCCCACCAGGAAGTACCCCTGGTCATCGGCGGTGGGCACCATGCCCACGATGTTCGAGACCTTGACATGGAGCCCCGGTATCGAACCGAAGAAGCTCCCGCTCCCGGGGAAGACGAACACCCCGCCATCGCGACCGACGAGGTCGTAACCCGAGGATCCCGCTGACTTCGTTATCGGCGGTTGCACCACTGGAGGTGGAGATGGCGCGACGTAGGTGAACTGGTCCGCCCCGGTCAATGCACTCGTTCCGCCGGGTGTCGTCACGGTAACGTCAACTGTTCCTGCGGCCTCCGCTGGCGCTGTCGCTGTGATTGAATTATCGGGGTTGGTGCTGAAGGGCACGGGGACACCGCCAAAGGACACCGACGATGCACCCGTCAGGTAGTCGCCATCGATATCCACCGCCGTTCCCCCGCTCGTGCTCCCTTGCGACGGACTCACCGAATCGACGACGGGTGCAGGTGTCCCGTAGGTGATCGGGAATGAGTTCGAACCCTGATCGTAGGGACCGGGGTAAGCGATGACAACGCCGTCGGCATTGGCCATTGAGACAGGAATCAATGGGTAAGAGGTCGGGGCATTGAAACTGTAGATGTCGAGCGCCGTGAATTGGACATTCCCAAAGTTCGCCAATGTCGACTGGCCCCCACCGACTGTCGGGGCTTCTTCGATCCACTCAGCCGTGTCACCCGGACCGTCGTAGGTGACGTCGTAAGATTTTTGCCATTTAGCACTGTCGGAAATGCTGATCTCCCAGGTGTCTGTGAACGGGTCGATGCTTGCGATCGAGGCGACGATCTGATCACCCGGAGAGACGGGTTGGCTGATCGTGACCGGCGCGGCGGGAAGGATCTCGTACCACGCGCTGTACGTCGTGGTTCCGCCTCCGCTGTCCTGCGAAGTACCGACTTGAATGAGCGAACCATTGGTCACCCCGTCGATGCCGATCCAGGTCCCCGAGTAGTCGTCAGCCGTCGAAGCCGGCACGGTCGGAACCACCCAGTCACCATCAATCTGCGCAATGGGTTCATCGCCCCCACCTGGGATCCCCAGACCGGCAGCGATGAGGCCCGACCAGTTGGAACTTTCCAAGCCGTATCGAGAGCCACCCATGGCCGGGCGGGTTCCGTGAATCCAATGGGGCCGCGTCGGGCCGACATTAGAGCACAGGGTAGACGACTGGCGTTGCGGAGCAAGCGAGGGCAAGGAATGACCCAGCTTGCTTTGCGGCTCGCTTGCAAGAGACGATCTCAACATTCCGACCGAGTTGGGCGGTGGTGACGAAGGGCGAGCTGACCGCGAGATCGCCGCCCCGCTCGGCTGCACAAGCACTCCGCTGGCGCACACGCAAACAACCAGTCCGGCCAGAATTCGGCCGGCTCCGAACATCCGAGCACCTCGCAACACCGCCGGCTCCCTTCGCCTCGGGGGGGCGAAACCACATAACGTCTGGGCAAGATAGCGATACGACTGGCCATCCGATAGTGCCAATTTTGACAATAGGACCTTTTAAATCCCACCCACCCATGCATCCCACCCAGCTTTAGATTCCCACTCACCCTTTAAATCGAAGTGACCTTTAAGTCCCACCCGTTCGTGCGTGGAACGACGGGGCCTGGGCACGGGAGACGGCTCAGGCGCCCCCGTCGACCGAGATGACCTGACCGGTCAGGTAGCCGGCCGCCTCCGAACAGAGGAAGGAGACGACGCCGGCGACGTCCTCGGGCCGGCAGACCCGGCCGAACGGGGCGGTGGCGTCGAGCGAGGAGATGTCCTCGATCCCCATGGCCCCCTTCACCAGCCGCCGCCCCATCTCGGTGTCGACGAGGCCGGGGGCGACGACGTTGACGTGGATGCCGTGGCGGAGCTCCTCCTTGGCCAGCGTCATGGCCAACGCCTCCAGGGCCGCCTTGGCCATGTTGTAGGGCGCGCCGTTGGCCGCCAGCAGACGGGCCGCCACACTGGAGACGAAGACGACGTCGCCCCGCGGCCGCTTGCGCATGGAGGGGACGAGGAGCCGGCACAGGTGGTGGGCGGCGACGGCATGGGTGCGCAGGACGCGGTCGAGCTCGTCGGGGTCCGTCTTCACCACCGACGTCCCCCGGCTGGCGATCCCGGCCGAATGGACGAGGATGTCGATCACCCCGAAGTCGTCGAGGACCGACTGCGCCATGGCCTCGTCGTCCTCCATGACGTCCACCGATGCCCGGTAGGCCACGGCGCGCCGCCCCATCTTCTCGATGGCCCGCACCGTCTCGCCGGCGGCGTCCTCGTCGCGGCGGTAGTTGACCGCCACGTCGCACCCCGATCCGGCCAGGGCCAGCGCGCAGGCCCGGCCGATCCCCCGGCTCCCTCCGGTGACGAGCGCCACCCGACCCTCCATGACGTCGGGCCCCTCAGGTGGCGGGGCGGAAGACGGGGATGTGGAAGCCCTCGCCGATGTCCTCGAAGTCGACGGAGAGGGCCATCCCCACCCGGAGGTCGTCGAACTCGCACCCCACCACGTTCGTCATCATCCGGGGCCCCTCGTCGAGGTCGACCACGGCGGCCACGTAGGGGACCTTCTCGTTGAAGGGCGGGAGGTCGTTCTGGTGGACGATGGACCAGGTGTAGAGGGTGGCTCTCCCACTGGCGTCCTCCCACGAGACGTCGTCGCCCCCGCAGCGGGGGCAGAAGGGCCGCGGGTAGTAGTGGGCCTCGCCGCAGGTGGCGCAGCGGGAGATGACCAGGCGCCCCTCGGCCACGGCGTCCCACCAGGGCTGGGTGAACTCGTCCGGGGTGGGGAGATCGAATCGGGTCGAGGCCATGGCTGGACGTTCTCCTGCGTCTCGAGGGGCGGGCGTCATGATCCCACGGCGCCGGCCCCGTGTTGACCCTGGCTCGGGCCATCGGCCATGCTGCCCGGGTTCCCGAGCCGACGTCAACGTGGCGCGGTCGGGCGCCGGTCCCCGACCGGTGTGTGAGCTGAGGAGGTCACCTGATGGGCATGCTCGACGGCAAGGTCGCCATCGTCACGGGCGCAGGCCGTGGCATCGGACGCGCGGAAGCGCTGCTTCTGGCCTCCGAAGGCGCCAAGGTGATCGTGAACGATGTGGGCGCCTCGCGCGAGGGGACGGGGGCCGACGTCCACCCGGCGCAGCAGACGGTCGAGGACATCTTGGCCGCCGGGGGCGAGGCCGCCCTCAACCCGGACGACGTCAGCTCCTGGACGGGGGCCGAGAACCTGGTCAAGCAGGCCGTCGACACGTGGGGTCAGCTCGACATCCTGGTCAACAACGCCGGGATCCTCCGGGACAAGATGTCGTTCAACATGGACGAGTCGGACTGGGACGACGTCATCCGCGTCCACCTGAAGGGCCACTTCGCCCCCTCCCACTTCGCCGCCATCCACTGGCGGAACCGCTCCAAGGGGGGCGAGGAGGTCTCCGGCCGCATCATCAACACCGCCTCGGAGGCCGGCCTCTTCGGCAACGCCGGCCAGGCCAACTACGGCGCCGCCAAGGCCGGGATCGCGGCGATGACGATCGTCCTCGGCCGGGAGCTCGAGCGCTACGGCGTGACCGTCAACGCCATCTCCCCGCGGGCCCGGACCCGGATGACCGAGGACCTCTTCGGCGACATGGCCAAGGTCGAGGAGGGGAAGTTCGACGCCTTCGGGCCCGAGAACGTGGCCCCGCTGGTGGCCTTCCTGGCCAGCCCCGAAGCCGCCGACGTGAACGGCCAGAACTTCGTCGTCTACGGCGGGTCGGTCTGGGTCATGCAGGGATGGCAACCGGCCGGTGAGCTCAAGCGCGACAGCGGCTGGACCCCGAAGGAGCTGGCCGACAACAAGGCGACCCTCTTCAAGACCCACAAGTCGTCGATCCCCCCCTTCGGGGCCTTCTAGAGAAGGAACCCACCGGGGTCGGGGACGGTCAGCCGCGGCTGGGGAGGACGGCGGTGGCCTCGCCCACCACCTTGACCTCGCCGTCGGCGTTGGCCAGGGAGCACTCCAGGTCGACGAGATGGCCGGCGTCCTCGACACGCTTGCCCTTGACCACGATCTTGGTCGTCAGCTCCTCGCCGGGCCAGGTCTGGCGGCTGAACCGCACCTGGTAGTGGCGGACGTTCCCCGCTCCCACGTAGTCGGTGAGGGCCGTCCCGAGCAGGCCCATGGAGAACATCCCGTGCCCGAAGACGCTCGGCTGCCCGGCCGCCGTGGCGGCGATCTCGTCGTGGTGCATGGGGTTGTAGTCCCCCGACGCCCCCGCGTAGCGGACCAGGTCGGTCCGGGTGAGCGTGTGGCTGGTGGCCGGAGCCTCGTCGCCCTCTGTGACGTCCTCGAAATGCAGTGTCCCGGCCATGTCGGCGTCCCTCCCCGTGTCCTTCCGCCCCGGCTCGGTGCCGTCCGGGGCGGCCGCAGCTTGCGGGCCGCGGTCGGATCTTGTCAAACCGCGTCCACCGGCCCGGCCGCGTCCACCGGCCCGGCCGCGTTCACTGTCCCGGCTCCGGGTCCCGGGGCAGCCCGAGGATCCGCTCGCCGATGACGTTGCGCTGGACCTCGGACGTCCCGCCGGCGATGGTCAGGCAACGGGTGGACAGGAAGCCGTGGCTCCACTGCGCCCCCGCCCCCTCGGTCGACGCACCGTCGGCGCCGAGGAGGACGAGGCCGAGCTCCTGGACCCGCTGTTCGTGCTCGACGCCCAACAGCTTCCGGACGCTCGCCTCGGGGCCGGGCTCCACCCCCGACACCGACCGCAGCGTGGTCCGCGCCCCCAGGAGGGCGATGGACTGGGCCTCGGCCAGCAGTCCGCCGATCTCGTCGAGGACGACGGCGTCGTCGGCCCACGGCCCGCTGCCGAGCGAGCCCAGCATGGCCTCGATCCCCAACCCGAAGCTGGCCCCCGTCGACATCGACACCCGCTCGTTGGCCAGAGTGGTCCGGGCCAGCCGCCACCCGCCGTTGACGGCGCCCACCACGCAGTCGTCGGGGACGAAGACGTCGGTGAAGAAGACCTCGTTGAACATCGCCGCGCCGGTGATCTCGCGCAACGGTCGGACCTCGATCCCGTCACTGCGCATGTCGACCAGGAAGTAGGTGATCCCCTCGTGCTTGGGCGCGTCGGGATCGGTCCGGGCCAGGCAGATACCCCAGTCGGCCTTCTGGGCCATCGACGTCCACACCTTCTGCCCGTTCAGGACGAAGCCTCCGCCGTCGCGGGTGGCCCGCATCGCCAGCGCGGCGAGGTCGCTGCCCGCCCCCGGCTCGCTGAAGAGCTGGCACCATCCGATCGTCCCCTCCAGGGTCGGTCCGACGAAGCGCTCCTGCTGCTCCGGCGTCCCGTGGGCGATGATGGTGGGCAGGGCCCACGCCCCCACGGCGATGGAGGGCCGGAACACCCCGGCGGCCGCCATCTCCTCGTCGATGACCAGCTGCTCGACGGGACCGGCGCCGCGTCCGTAGGGGACGGGCCAGTGGGGGGCCAGGAGGCCGTTCTCGACGATCAGCCGGCGCTTCTCGGCCGTGCCCGAGGCGGCGGCGATCTCGGCCACCACGGCGCGGATCCGGCCCCGCAGGTTCTCGGCGTCGGCCGGCAGCTCGGTGGTGAGCACCCGGCGCCGGCCGGCCAGCGCCGCTTCCGAGGCCTCGGTCCGCAGGGCCGCCGATCCGCCCAGGAGCTGCCGCAGCGAGAGGGCCCGGCGCAGGTGGATGTGGGCGTCGTGCTCCCAGGTGAAACCCATCCCGCCGAGCACCTGGACGCAGCCCTTGGCCGCCTCGACGTAGGCGTCGAGGGCCAGGGCCCCGGCCAGGACGGCTGACAGTCCGGCCTGATCGGCGTCGGCGCCGTCGGTGGCCCGGGCGGCGTCCCAGGCCAGGGCCGTGACCTGCTCGACGGAGACCAGCATGTCGGCCAGCCGGTGCTTGACGGCCTGGAACTGCCCGATGGGCCGGCCGAACTGGCGTCGGTCCTTGGCGTGCTGGGTGGCCGTCTCCAGGCACCACCGGGCACCCCCGGCGCACTCGGCGGCGGCGATGGCCAGGGCCCGTTCGCGCACCAGCCGCGTGGTGACGCCACCGAGACGACGGACGGGTCCCACCACGGCGTCGGTCACCACCACGGCGGCCACCCGACGGGTCAGGTCCAGGCTGGCCAGCGGCTCGACGGCCACCCCGGGGGCGTCGAGCTCGAGGGCGCACCAGAAGAGGTCGTCGGGGTGGCCGGCGTCGTGGGCCGGCACGATCAGGAGGCGGGCGCCGGCCCCGGCGGCCAGCACCGGGCGGACCGTGCCGTTCAGGGTCACCGATCCGTCGGCCCCGGTGACGGCCGACAACGACCCGTTGCCGGGGAGGTGCACGACGGCGGGCATGCTCCCGTCGACCACCGGGGGCAGGAGCTCCTTGCCGTCGGCCGGGTCCGACGACCCGGCCAGGACGGCGGCGGCCAGCATGGTGGTGAGCACGGGGCCGGGGGCCGCGGCGCGGGCCAGCTCCTCCACCACCACGGCCAGCTCCGTCAGGCCGAAACCCTGGCCGCCGTACTCCTCGGCCACGTGGATCCCGAGCCAGCCCTGGCCGGCGAGCTCGTCCCAGAAGGGCGGCAGGCCCTCGGAGCCGGCGTCGAGGAGGGCCCGGGGGACCTCCGGCGGGCACCGGGTCTCGACCCACCGGCGGACCGTCCGCCGCAGTTCCTCGTGGTCCTCCCCGATCCCGATCGGCATTCCCCGTCCACCTTCTGTCTGTCTCGAGCTGTCTGTCCCGAGCTGTCTGGCTCGAGCCGGCTGTCTGGCTCGAGCCGGCTGTCTGTCTCGAGCCGGGCCGGAGCGGCCGGCGAAACTAGAACAAGTTACGCCGCCGGGGGGCGTCCGAGCCAGCACGCCGACGGCGGCTCGAGCCCCCGGAGCGACCCGGCGTCAGGCTCCGAAGATGTGGATCAGGTGGTCGATCGACCAGACCTGCCATCCGTGGAGACCGAGGATGACCACGGCGGCCAGGACCATCATGGCGTTCTGCCCCTGCTCGGCCCAGTCGTGGATCATGAGGACGAAGTAGAGGAGGTTGAGGGCGATGCTGGCGAAGGCGGCCACCGGGGTCAGGAATCCCAGGGTGAGCCCCAGCCCGAGCGAGAGCTCGCTCATCAGGATGATCCAGGTCATCGCCTTCGGGTGGGGCTTGACGACGGCGTCGAAGCCCCTCCCGACGACCTTGAATTTGTGCTTGGCGGCGATGTCGCCGGCCCAGTTGATCCCCGCCTGCCGCTTGATCCAGGCCTCGAGGTTCTTGTGCCGGAAGCTCTCGAGCCACCACAGCCCCAGCCCGATCCGGAGGACGGCCGCCCACTGTGGCCCGTCGAGCAGGGAGGTCTTCACGGCGCCGTTTCTACCATGGTCCCGCCGGGCGGCTCCGGACCGGTCCGGTCCCCCGTCGGGACCGTCCGGGGGACGGTGACGGTGAGACCGAGCCCCACCAGCGCGGCCACGACGGCGGTGGCGTCGAGGGCCCGCAGACCCGGCGCCCGGCCGTGGCCCAGGGCGACCGACAGGGCCAGGGCGGCCCCGCCGACGCCGGACCCGACGGCGACGGCCAGGGTGACGAGGACCTGCATGGCGGAGATGGGCCCGCCCTGGCGCCCGGCCCCGGCCGACGAGAGGACCACCAGGGTGGTGGTGGCGTAGGAGAGGCCCATCCCGGCGCCGGCCACGCCCCAGGCCACGAAGCCCACCCACCACGGCGTGGACGACCAGTCGAGGGTCCCCACCCCGGCCACGCCGAGGGCCACCAGGGCCAGGCCGGCCGTGCACAGCCGCCGGGGACCCAGCCGGGCCACGAAGCGGGCCTGGATCCACGACCCGGCCGTCCAGGTGAGCGCGGCCACCGTGAGGACGACGCCGGCCTCGGTCACGCTGCGGTGGTGCAGCGAGGTGAGCGAGAGGGGCAGGAAGGCCTCGGCGGCGAAGAAGCCCAGGTTCACCAGGGCCGCCACCGCCATGGTGCCCAGCTGTCGGGCGTCGGGCCCCGGCCCCGGCCCCGGCGAGCGGTCGCGCCGCGGGAGGACGGCCCGCAGGGCGGGGACCACCAGGGCGAGGCCGAGAACGGCGAGGACGGGCGACAGCACCGCCCGCCGGGCGCTCAGGGCCTCGATGACCAGTGCCGTCCCGCCGGCCAGGGCCACGGCCACGGCGAGCCCGGGCCTCCGGTCGCCGCCGGGACGTCCGGGTCCGGGGGAGGCCCCGCCGGCGGCGGCGTCGGCGTGGGAGATGGCGGGCAGGGCGATGGCGGCGGCCACCACCACGCCGGGGACGAGGCCCAGGAAGACCACCCGCCAGGAGAGGTCCTCGGCCACCACCCCGGCCACGGCCGGGCCCACCACTCCGGGGATGACCCAGGCGGTGGACATCGCCGCGTAGGCCCGGGGCCGCAGCGCCGGCGGGTAGCCCCGGCCCACCAGGACGTTCAGGGCGACGACGAGGACGCCGGCGCCCACGCCCTGGACGAGGCGGCCGGCCACCAGGACCACCATGGTCGGCGCCGTCCCGTCGACGACGAGGCCGGCGCAGAAGAGGGCGGCGGCCACCAGGGTGGGCCGGAGCATCCCGATCCGGTCGACCAGGGGACCGGCCACCACGATCCCCACCAGTTGGGCCAGCATGAAGGCGGAGAAGGCCCAGCCGTAGAGGCGGATCCCGCCCAGGTGGCGGACGACGACGGGGAGGACGGTGGCCACGGCGATGGCCTCGAAGGCGATGAAGGAGACGACGAGGACCATCCCGGCGGTGAGGCGCCGGTAGCCGGGACCGACGATGGAGGGGCGTTCCCCGGCCCCGGTCAATCCGTCGGGCAACCCGTCGGGCCACCCACGGGGGTCATCCCCGGTGGATGAGATTGAACTTCGAGCTGACCACGGGCTCGCCCGTGGTGGCGTCCTTCCAGACCGTCTCGGTCACGATGAAGGTCATGGTCCGGCCCTTGGACTCCTTGGCGTAGGCGTCCACCACCTTCCCCTCCCCCTCGAGGACGTCGCCGACGAAGACGGGGCGGTGGTAGGTGAATTCCTGCTCCCCGTGGAGGATGAGGCCGCCGCCGGCCATGAGGGGCCCGATGACGTCGGCCATGGCGTTGGCCTTGGGCTTGTCCCCCGGCTGGACCTCGGCGAACTCGCCCCACGCCTGCATCACGAAGGGCCACGTGGGGGGGGCGGGGATGGCGTCGAAGCCCGCCTCCCGGGCCGCCCGGGGATCGCGGTAGACGGGGTTGCGGTCGCAGACGGCGAGGGCGAAGTTGGCCACGGGGCCGCGCTCGACGACCACCGTCGACTTGCTCATGGGCTTCCCGATCAGCTTCTTCAGGTCGTCCTCGGACATCGTCGCTCCCTCCCCGCTCCCGGTCAGCCAGACACCGTAGCGGGGGAGGCTGTTTCGGGGCGAAACTCCCGGTCCTGCTACCGTCGCCGCCGATGCCCGACTTCGAGACACTCGCCTACGAGGAGTCCGACGGCGTGGCCTGGGTCACCCTCAACCGCCCCGACGTCCTCAACTCCTTCAACACGACCATGCAGCGCGAGCTGCGCGACCTCTGGCGGTGGCTCCGGCGCCACGACGACGTCCGCGTGATCGTCCTCACCGGGGCCGGGGACAAGGCCTTCTGCACGGGGATCGACCGCTCCGAGGCTCTGGCCGAGGGACCGCGGGCGGGGCGGGGCGGGGCCCGGTCGGGGCCGGAGATCGGTGACGACGCCGTCCGGATCGGGTCGGGGACGACGCCGTTCATGTTCGACGACCCCGGCGACAACCTGGGCCCGAAGTCGAACGACCTCTGGAAGCCGGTGATCGCGGCGGTGAACGGGATCGCCTGCGGGGGTGCCTTCTACATGCTCGGCGAGGTCGACTTCATGATCGCCGCCGACCACGCCACCTTCTTCGACCCCCATCTCACCTTCAACATGGCCGCCTCCTTCGAGCCGCTCCAGATGACGGGCCGGATGCCCTTCGGCGACCTCGTCCGGCTGACCCTCCTGGGCAGCGAGGAGCGGATGAGCGCCCAGCGGGCCCTGCAGATCGGGCTCGTCACCGAGGTCGTCCCCGGCTCCGAGCTCGCAGAGCGCGCCGGCTGGGCGGCCGGGGTCATCGCCCGCTCCCACCCGGTAGCGGTCCAGGGGACGCTCCGGGCCCTGTGGGCCGGACGCGAGCTGTCGCGGGCCCAGGCCCTGGGCCTCGGTTGGGCCTTCGTGGGGCTCGGGAACGACCCGGAGGCCCTGGCCGAGGGTCAGGCCCGGTTCGCCGCGGGCCAGCGGGTGGACTGGCGCCTGCGCTGAACCACCCGCGCTGAACCACCAGCACCGGGCCACCCGCGCCGGTCCACCCCGCGCCGGTCAACCCCGCGGGGCCGACCGGGGTCAGGCCAGCAGGCCGGCGGCGAGGGCCCGGAAAGCCTTGCCCCGGTGGGAGAGCGCGCTCTTCTCGGCCAGGCTCATCTCGGCGTAGGTCCGGCCCCCGCCGCCGTCGGGGAGGAAGAGGGGGTCGTACCCGAACCCCCCGCTCCCCCGCCGCTCGGTGGCGATCGCCCCCTCGACGAGGCCGTGGGCCACGATCTCGCCGCCGTCGGGGAAGCAGGCGACGGCCACGGTCCGGAAGCGGGCCCGGCGCCCGGCGTCCCCGCTCAGGAGGACCGAGTCCAACTCGAGGAGGAGCTTGGCCACGTTGTCGTCGTAGCTGGCCTCCGGGCCGGCGAAACGGGCCGAGTGCACACCGGGGGCACCCCCCAGGGCGTCGACCTCCAACCCGGTGTCGTCGGCGATGGCAGCCAGGCCGGTGGCGTCGACGAGAGCCTGCGCCTTCAACCGGGCGTTCTCCTCGAGGGTGTCCCCCGTCTCCTCGACATCGGGGACCTCGGGGGGACGGGGCCGCAACTCGACGGCGTCGCCGGCCACCGCGTAGACGATGGCCACGATCTCGCGTGCCTTGTCCGGGTTGGCGGTGGCCAGGACGAAGGACAGCGGCGCCGTCACGGCGGCGCCGTTCATCGTGGCGCGGGAGCCTCGGCCAGGACGGCGGCCTGCTGGTCGAGGAGGGTGGCGATCCCGTGCTCGGCCAGGGCCAGGAGCTCGTCGAGCTCGCCGCGCGAAAAGGCCATCCCCTCGGCCGTCCCCTGCACCTCGATGAACCGTCCCGACCCGGTCATGACCACGTTCATGTCCACCTCGGCGCGCGCGTCCTCGGAGTAGTCGAGGTCGAGGAGGCAGGCGGCGTCGACGATCCCCACCGACACCGCCGCGCAGGCGTCGCCCAGGGGCTGGGCCGAGAGCTGACCCTTCTGGATGAGCCGGGTGAAGCAGTCGTGCAGGGCCACGTAGGCGCCGCAGATCGAGGCCGTCCGGGTGCCCCCGTCGGCCTGGAGGACGTCGCAGTCCACCGTCACCTGGAGCTCGCCCATGGCCACCACGTCCGTCACCGCCCGCAGCGACCGGCCGATCAGGCGCTGGATCTCGTGGGTCCGGCCCGACTGCTTGCCCTTGGCCGCCTCGCGCCCGATCCGCTCGGCCGACGAGCCCGGCAGCAGCGAGTACTCGGCGGTGACCCACCCCTTCCCGCTCCCGCGCATCCACGGCGGGACGCGCTCCTCGACCGACGCCGTACAGAGGACCTTGGTCTTCCCCATGGAGACGAGGATCGATCCCGGGGCGAACTCGGTGAAGTCGCGGACGAAACCCACCGGCCGGAGGTCCTCCACGCCGCGTCCGTCCTTGCGCCGGGTCCGGGGGTCGGCGGTGCTCACAGCGAGTACCCCCGGCCCACGGCGGCCTGGGCCACGGGACCGCCGAAGGCGTCGGCCGCCTCGGCCCGGACGGCCTCGGCGGCGATCGTGGGCCAGCGGTGGGTCACGACCAACCGGCGCGCCCCCGCCGCCTTCGCTGTCGATCCGGCCTGCCTCGCGCTCATGTGCTGCGCCGTCCCTTCGTGGTCCTTCGTGTAGGTCGCCTCGCACAGGGCGAGGTCGAGACCGGTTCCGAGCGCGCCCAAGGCCCAGCCCGGACCGGAATCGGCAGAGTAGCCGAGGGTGGCCCCGTCGCCCTCGAGCCGGACGGCCAGGGTGACGGGCCCGTGATCGGTCCGCCAGAAGTCCAGCCGCAGCCCACCGACGGTCCTCCCCTCACCGTCACCCACGGTCTGCCAGTCGAGGATCCCCTCGGCCTCCTTCCCCACCCGCTCCTTCACACCCGGCGCGGCGAGGACGACGACGGGGTCGCGTTTCCAGCCGAGGGTGTGCCGGGCCGCCGTCACCAGACCGGCCACGTCGCTGCAGTGGTCGCCGTGCTCGTGGGAGAGGACGATGGCGTCGAGGGCGGCGGGGTCGCAGAAACGTTGGAGGTTGGCGAACGTCCCCGGTCCGGCGTCGAGCCAGACGGTGGTCCCCGACGTCCACGACCGGACCAGGTACCCGCTGGCCGCCCCCCCGGCGCCGGCGTGGCTGCCGTCGCAGCCGAGGACCGTCAGCGTCAGCACTCCGGCGCGCCCCACGACACCGGGCCCACGTCGCCCAGCTCGGCGCCGAAGAGCCGGCTCCCGACGTCGCGGAACCACGCCACGTCCCCCGAGGAGAAGAACCGCGCCACCCCCGGATCGCCGCTCTGGCGCCCGAGTCGGCCGGCGGCCAGGGTGGCCGCCACGTCGAAGGCCGTCTCGTCGGCCGACGAGACGAGGACCACGCCGCGCCCGACGGCGTCGGCGATGGTCCGGGCCAGGAAGGGGTAGTGGGTGCAGCCGAGGAGCAGGGCGTCGACGCCGGCGTCGCGCACCGGCGCCAACAACCGCTCGGCCAGGACGACGACCTGGTCCGAGCGCGTGTCGCCGCGCTCGACGAACTCGACGAACCCGGGGCAGGCGGCGCAGCTGAGCTCCAGGTCCACCGGGAGGGCCCTGATGGCGCGCTGGTAGGCGCCCGACGAGATCGTCCCCACCGTCCCGATCACCCCCACCTTCCGGTTCCGGGTGGCCATGGCCAGCGACCGGACCCCGGGCTCGATGACCCCGATCACGGGGACGGGGAGGACCCGGCGCAGGGCCTCGAGTCCGGCGGCGGCGGCGGTGTTGCAGGCCACCACGACCAGCTTCACGTCGTGCTCGTCGACCAGCCAGCGCCCGATCTGGGCGGCGTAGGCGCGCACCTCGGCCAGGGGCCGGGGGCCGTAGGGGTAGCGGCCGGTGTCGCCCACGTAGACCAGGTGCTCGGCGGGGGCCAGGTCGATCAGGGCCCGGGCCACGCTGAGGCCCCCGAAGCCGCTGTCGAACATCCCGATGGGACGGTCGTCCACCGACAGGAGGCTGTCGTCCACCCTCCCGAGGCTACGTCTCAGCCGAGGGGGAGCTGGGGCGCGTCGGCCAGCGAGGGCTTCCCCGTCCGGCGGGCCCCGGCCGGGAAGACCTGGCCGGGGAGGAACGAGCGCACCCGGTGCTCCCCGGGGCGCCCCCCGAGGACCTCGACGGACTCGGCGCCGTTGTTGGCGTTGCGGACATGGGCCCGGAACGTCCACGTCGCCCCGCGCGTCGGCGGTCCCTCGATCTCCACGGGGTCCCCCGGGCGCAGCCCGTTCCACGAGTCGCTCCGCGTCAGATGGTCGGGCAGCGCCTGCACGGTCGCCTTCCGGCGTCGGGCCGGCATCAGAGGGACCCCCGCATCAGAACGAGCCCGGCATCAGAGGGAGCCCGGCATCAGAAGTAGATCGTGCTCCGGGCCCGCTCGGCGACCACGTCGATGTCGTCGGTCCAGGCCCCGGTGGACAGGTACTTCCACCCGGCGTCGGCCGAGACCACCACGATCACCCCGGCCGGAACGGCCTGGGCGCACTTGGCGGCGCCGGCCATGGCCGCACCGGTCGAGATCCCGGCGAACACGCCGACCTCGGCCAGCCGACGGGTCCAGACGATCGACTGCTTGGGGTCGACGATGGTCTTCCGGTCGAGGAGCTCGGCCCCGCCCAGCTCGCTGAAGATGGGCGGGATGTACCCGTCGTCGAGGTTCCGCAGGCCGTCCACGATCTCCCCGGCCGGCGGCTCCACGGCCCAGACGGCGATGTCCGGGTTCTTCTCCTTCAGGAACCGGCCCACCCCGAGGAGCGTCCCCGACGTTCCCAGCCCGGCCACGAAATGGGTGATCTCGGGACAGTCCCGCCAGATCTCGGGGCCGGTCCCCTCGTAGTGGGCCCGGGGGTTGGCCCGGTTGGCGTACTGGTAGAGAAAGACCCATTCCGGGTGCTCGGCGTGGATCCGTTCGGCCATCCGGACGGCCCCGTTCGAACCCTCCGAACCCGGGGACTCGATGATCTCGGCCCCCCAGACGGCGAGGAGCTGCCGGCGCTCGATCGAGACGTTCGACGGGAGGACCACCTTCAGGTGGTAGCCCTTCAACCGGGCCACCAGGGCCAGCCCGATCCCGGTGTTCCCCGAGGAGGGTTCCAGGAGGGTGGCCCCCGGGGTGAGCAGACCCTCCTTCTCGGCGTCCTCCACCATCGAGAGGGCGATCCGGTCCTTCACCGATCCACCGGGGTTCTGCCCCTCGAGCTTCACCAGGATCCGGACGGCGGGGTTCGGACTGAGGGCGCTCACCTCGACGAGGGGCGTGTTCCCGATCAGGTCGAGGGGACTGCCGACACGGACCACCTCGGCGCCTCAGCGCCCGCAGCCACCGGCCACGGCGGGCAGGATGGACACCGTGGCGCCGTCGGGGACCTTGGTGGCGAGCTGCTCCAGGTACCGGACGTCGTCGTCGTCGACGTAGACGTTCACGAAACGGTGCAGCGTCCCGTCGTCGGTCAGGACCTGCCCGGCCATCGCCGGGTAGTTCCGGACGAGGTCGGCGAGGACCTCGCCGATGGTGTCACCGGTGGCGACCACCGTGGACTGACCACCGGCGTGCGGGCGCAGAACCGTGGGGAGACGCACTTCGACGGGCACGATCCCGATCCTACCGGGCCCGTTCTCCGGGACCCGCCCCGACGATCACGGGCTCCTCGTCGATCCGGCCGCCGATGATCCGGTAGGACCGCACCATGGGGTGGCTGTCGCGCAGCGACACCAGCACGTAGTGCCAACCGGGGTCGGGGGCCTGGGCCACGTCGGTGGGCGACGGGTAGGCGTCGGTGTGGGTGTGGGAGTGGAAGACCCCGATGATGGCCATCCCGTTGGCCTCGGCGTCGCGGTCGGCGCGCAGGTGCTGCCCGGGGTCGACCTCGTAGAGCTTGGCCGAGGCGGCCAGGTTACGGGTCGGGTAGCACCGGGCCACCGCTCCCGTGGCGGGGTCGCCCCCGAGCAACCCGCACGCCTCGTCGGGCAGTCCGCTCAGGCAGTGGCCGACGATCTCTGTGTAGACCTGTGCGGGGAGCCGCAACATTTGCCCTCACGTTACCGGGACGTCGTGGGGAAAGGGGTACCCTCCGCCTGGTGGCCGCAGCCAAAGGACCAGGTCGTCGTGGGCACAAGACGGCGACCCCGAGCGCCGAGGGCGACCGGATCAAGACGGTCTCCCGCAACCGTCGCGCCCGCCACGACTACGACATCCTCGAGACCTTCGAGTGCGGCGTCGCCCTCCAGGGCAGCGAGGTGAAGTCGCTGCGGGCCGGGCGGGTCACCCTGTCGGACGCCTACGCCCGGGTGGAGGACGGGGAGGCCTGGCTGCTCGGCGTCCACATCCCCCCGTACATCCACGCCGCCGGCTTCGGGGCCCACGATCCCGAACGGCGGCGCAAGCTCCTGCTCCACCGCGCCGAGATCGACGAGCTGATGGGCAAGACCCAGCAGCAGGCCCTCACCCTCGTCCCCCTCTCGATCTACTTCAAGGACGGCCGGGCCAAGGTCGAGCTGGCCCTGGCCCGGGGACGACGGCTCTACGACAAGCGCCACGCCATCGCCGCCCGCGACGCCGACCGCGAGGCGTCACGCGAGGCGTCACGGGCGGCGGGCAAGAGCGTCGGCCGCGGCGCCAGCCGCGAGCGCGACGACTGAGCGGGCCGGGTGGCGGGCCGGCCCGGCTCCGCGGTCAGCTGTACTCCTTGGCGAAGTCGGCGGTGAGCCAGGACTCGGGCGTCATCCGGATGACGCAGGTGCTCCCGGCCCGGTCGGTGGTGGCGGCCAGGTAGAGGTCGCCGAATTCCGGGCCCAGGTACCGGTGGGCCTCGTCCCGCCTCTCGTCGGGATCGACCGGGTTCACGGTGCTCGTCACCGGTCCCTCGACGGTCACGTACTTGTACGGCGGCGTCTCGGACTGGGCGCACAGGCTGAACCGGCCGGCGTCGGCGATGAGCCGGGCCTTGCGGCTGGTGGACCCGGTGATGACGCTTACGAGCCCGCCGGCCGTATAGGTGTACCAAACGGGGACGCTCAACGGACCGAGGGACGGCTGGCCCACGCTCAAGACGCCGACATGCACGTCGGCGAGGAACGCCTCGCGCTCCTCGACACTCATCGTCACGGACATCGTCGCCTCCTTGTTCCTGCCACTTCAGCTCCGGCGGGCCCGTCCCGCAATCTTCCGTCCGGGCATCCGGGCCCGCCTACCGACCATGGGAAACTACGCCTCATGACACTTGCTCCAGACCCCTCGTCAGCTCCGGCGGGACCCGCCGCCCGGGCCGTGGATCTGGTCAAGACCTACGGCAAGGGTGCCACCGTCGTCCACGCCCTCGACGGTGTGACGATGCAGTTCGCCCACGCCGAGTTCACCGCCATCATGGGACCGTCGGGCTCGGGCAAGTCGACACTGATGCACTGCATGGCCGGCCTCGACGTCCCCACCTCCGGTCAGGTCTTCATCGGCGACGACGCCATCGACGCTCTCGACGACACCGGACTGACGAAGCTCCGGCGCGACCGGCTGGGCTTCGTCTTCCAGTCGTTCAACCTCGTCCCGACGTTGACGGCGGCCGAGAACATCAGCCTCCCGGCCGATCTGGCCGGGCACAAGGTGGACGACGCCTGGTTCGACTTCCTCGTCGACCAGCTGGCCATCAGGGACCGTCTCACCCACCGGCCCACCGAGCTCTCCGGGGGCCAGCAGCAGCGCGTGGCCTGCGCCCGGGCCTTGATCGGGCGCCCCGACCTCATCTTCGCCGACGAACCGACGGGCAACCTCGACTCGAAGTCGTCGGGCGAGATGCTGTCGTTCCTCCGCCGCTCGGTGTCCGAATTCGGCCAGACCATCGCCATGGTCACCCACGACCCCCGTGGTGCGGCCTACGCCGACCGCGTCGTCTTCCTGGCCGACGGCAAGATCGTGGGAGAGCTGGCCTCGCCCACCTCCGACTCGATCCTCGAACAGATGAAACTCCTGGGCAGCTGAGATGTGGAAAGCGACCCTGAAGGGTCTCCTGGCCCACAAGCTCCGGCTGGCGCTCACCGCCGTCGCCATCGTGATCGGCGTCATGTTCGTCTCCGGCACCTTCGTTCTCACCGACACGCTCCACAACACCTTCACCTCCCTCTTCAACGGGATCTACCAACATGTCGACTTCGAGGTCCGGGGGAAGGCGGCGTTCAGCGGTCCGGCCGGGACCGCCGTCCGCAATCCCATCCCCCAGTCGGTGGCCCAGACCGTCGGCGGCGTTCGCGGTGTCGAGGACGCCGTGGGCGGCGTCCAGGGCTTCGCCCAGCTCGTCGCCCCCGACGGCAAGGCGGTGACCACCTCCGGGGCGCCGACCATCGGGCTGTCGTTCAACCCCGTCTCGCAGATGGCCGCTCTCCACATCCGCGACGGTTCGCCGCCGACGTCGCCGGACGACGTGGTCATCGACGCCTCGACGGCGGCCAAGTACCACTTTCACATCGGTGACCGGGTCCGGGTCCTGCTGATCGGACCGCCCCAGACCTTCACCCTGACGGGCATCGTCCGGTTCGGCACCGCCAACAACCTGGCCGGCGCCACCCTGGCCGCCTTCGACCTGCCCACCGCCCAGAAGCTCTTCGACCGCGTCGGCCAGTACGACACCATCGACGTCCTGGCCAGACCCGGTGTCAACCTGGCGCAGCTCCAGCACGCCATCGCGCAGGTACTCCCGCGCAACGTCGAGGTCGTCTCCGGCCAGACGGTGGCCAAGGAGAACACCAATTCCATCAACCAGGCGCTGGGCTTCTTCTCGACGGCGCTCCTCGTCTTCGCCTTCATCTCCCTCTTCGTGGGCAGCTTCACCATCTTCAACACCTTCTCCATCATCGTCGGCCAACGCACCCGGGAGCTGGCCCTCCTGCGCATCCTCGGTGCGAGCCGACGGCAGATCTTCCGGTCGGTCCTGCTGGAGGCGGCCATGGTGGGACTGGTGGCCTCCGTCGTCGGCCTGGCCCTGGGGGTGCTGGCGGCCGTGGGCCTCGAGGCCGTCCTCAACGGATTCGGGTTCGGCCTTCCCTCGGGCAACCTCGTCTTCCAGACCCGGACGGTCATCGTCGGCCTCATCGTCGGGGTGGGCGTGACCGTCGTCTCGGCCGTCAGCCCGGCGCGGCGCGCCGTCCGCATCCCGCCCGTCGCCGCCCTCTCGGACCACGATGTGGCCGGCGCCGAGTCGTCACGGCGCCGGATCGCGGTGGGAACGGCCCTCGGCGGCAGCGGCGTCGTGGCCCTGGCCGTCGGCCTCACCGCCCCCGCCATCCAGCTGGTCGGGCTCGGGGCGGTAGGGATCTTCATCGGCATCGGGATGCTCGCCCCCCTGGTAGCCCGGCCCATGTCCGGCGTCATCGGCAGACCCCTGGCCGCCATGCTCGGCATCGCCGGGAAGCTCGGCCGTGAGAACTCGATGCGCAGTCCCCGCCGGACCGCGCAGACGGCGGCGGCACTCCTCGTCGGCATGGCGCTCGTCTCCACCATCGCCGTGTTCGGGGCGTCGGTCTCACGGTCGGCCACCAGCAGCATCGATCAGGCCCTGAGCGCCGACTACATCATCTCCAGCTCGAGCACCGCCGGAGGGGGCAACGGGGAGATCAGCGTCTCGACGGCCTCCGCCGCCGGCCGGGTCCCCGGCGTCACCGCCGCCTCGACCGTCTACTCGGGCGAATTCCTGTTCCGCGGTTCCCTGTCGACCCTCACGGCCGTCTCGGCCGACCACCTGGCCGACACGATCATCCTCCGGATGAACAGCGGCACGGGAGCGCCCGCTCTGGCCGCCGGCGAGCTCCTGGTCGACACCACCACGGCCAACAGCGATCACCTCACGGTGGGGTCCAGCGTCCCGGTCAAGTTCGCCTACACCGGGAACTCGCACATCCACGTGGGGGGGATCTACGAGCCGAATTCACTCCTCGGCAGCTTCCTCGTGAGCGACCGGTTCTACCAGACCCACTTCGACAATCCTCTCCCCATCGCCCTCCTCGTCCGGACGACGGCGGGGGCGACGCCGTCGAGCACCCGGGCGATCACGGCGGGATTGAAGGCCTATCCCAATCTGAAGATCCAGACCCAGGCCCAGTTCAAGCAGAGCCAGCAGAAACAGGTCAACCAGCTCCTGGGTCTCATCTACGTCCTCCTCGCCCTGGCCGTGCTCATCGCCCTGATCGGTATCGTCAACACCCTCATGCTCTCGGTGTTCGAGCGGACACACGAGATCGGCCTCCTCCGCGCCGTCGGGATGCGGCGCCGCCAGATCAAGGCCATGATCCGCTCCGAGGCGGTCATCCTCTCCGTCTTCGGAGCGGTGATCGGGATCGTCGTCGGCACGGGACTCGGCGTGGCCCTGGCCGCCTCCCTCAAGCAACAGGGCATCACCGACATCGTCGTCCCCGGCTCCAACCTGATCGTCTTCCTGATCATCGCCGCCCTTCTCGGACTGGCGGCGGCGTCGTTCCCGGCCCGACGGGCGGCGAAGCTCGACGTCCTGGCCGCCATCGCCGCGCAGTGAGCCGCTGACGAGACCAGCTCAGGGGGCCAGCGCGTGGAACACGTCGAGGGCTTCCTGCATGTCCCGGGTCCCGGTGGCCCAGATCAGGCCGAGAGACGCTTCGTGCATTTCGACGATGTCACGATCGGTGAGGACCTCCCCGTCGGCGCTCCGCCTCATCCCCGCCTCCCAGGCCGCCTTGAACCTGGTGGCGGCGGCGATCATCGCCTCGGAACGAACGGGGGTACCGGTTCTCATCGGAATGTCCTCGGCACCGGCCGCCCACTTCTTGACCCTCCCCACCAGGATCTCGGCCCCCGTCGGGCGGGCCACCGGGACCGCCGGACCCGGCGCCGGGGTCTCGGCCCGGCGGCCGACGACCGGGGGACCGGTACACTGGTCGGTGACCCACGAGGGGGTGATTGGTTTCGACTCTGGTCGTCGATACGGGAGAAGCGAGCCGTGGTTCCCGGAGCCACGTTAAAGAGCC
>Ga0209415_10006692_pt1 | contig 20360 bp, 14 predicted proteins | sample PeaSoiSIISIP2007_FD_187696 | JGI IMG/M metagenome (GOLD analysis project Ga0209415, IMG submission 187696) | Peat soil microbial communities from Weissenstadt, Germany - SII-SIP-2007 (SPAdes) (version 2) | ecosystem: Environmental > Terrestrial > Soil > Wetlands > Peat | place: Germany...
GCCACAGCCCGGCCGATGACCATTGACCCGAACTATAATGTCGGATTCAGTTTTGCGCGGCAGTACGGCGTGCGCGTGGTCAAGAACTTCAACGATCGCTTCTTCCTGGCAGCGTCATTGGAAAATCCACAGACAACCTTCACGGCAAGCAACGCGGCCAACAACTTCGCCCTAGGCAGTGACGGAACGGGCGGCGGACTCTACAATCCGGGCATCACTGCTTGCAGCACGACCCTCAACTCCGTCACCGGCGCTCCACAAACTGTCTGCACCAACGCCGCCAACTATACTTTCAACGCCATGCCGGACGTCATCGTCAAGGCAGCCGCGGACCCCGGTTTCGGTCATTATGAGGTCTTCGGCATCTTCAGCCGGTTCCGCGACCGCGTTTATCCCTGCGAGGAAGTGTCCGCTACCACGACCAATTGCGGTACCACGCCCGCAGTGTCAACGGCTAACGTTCATAACGCTTCGACGAGTGCCGGCGGACTGGGTGCAAACGCACGGGTTTCCGTCCTAAACAAGCACGTGGATTTCGGCCTTCACGCCCTCTTCGGGAATGGTTTAGGCCGGTACGCCGCGTCGGGACTGCCGGACGCCACAGTGAACCCCGATGGCACTCTTGCGCCCCTGCGAACCTATCAGGGTCTGGCCACGCTGGAATTTCACTATCCCAAGTTTGATGTGTATTTCAATGCCGGCGAGGACTATGTGGGGCGCCACTTTTCACAAGACTTGAACAATGCCTCAGCGCCAATTGTGGGGTATGGAGCGCCAACTTACAGCGACGCAGGCTGCGGCACCGAAACCTTGCCGTCGGTTACGGGTCCCAGCGGTTGGAACTTTGGCGGGCTCAGCAAGTGCAGTGGTCAGACCAAGGACACAGTTGAGGCTACGTTCGGTTTCTGGATCAAATCCTACAACGGGCCGAAGGGCAGAATTCAGTGGGGCCCGCAGTATTCCTACGTGAGCCGGAATGCATGGACGGGGGTTGGCCCAGCCGGCACCGGCGTTGCGCCACGCGCAGTCGACAACCTGTTCTTTACCTCTTTCCGTTACTACTTGCCATAACGTGTGCGGAACCCTCGCCCCCGCAATTCCCCCCTTCTGCCGAACGGGGGCGAGGGATTTGTTTTCGAAGCAGAAACGGGCTGGATCACCTTTCTGGAAATGCCTTACGCGAGACCCCAGGTTCGGGGTTTGCAACCCAAGCCGGTTTGCGAGCGTCAAAACGATAAGGCTATTGGTGACTTGGGTGACGTGTCGGTCCCGTGCTGGCCATGTATAATCCAGCAGCATTCGATCCGCGCATGAAAATGGCTATGCTAGAACATTCTCTCGCACGAAATCCATTCGTGTCTCGTCTCCGGATCGCGGTTATCCTTCTAGCCATCTGCGCGCTCGCTGGGAGCCTGGCGACTCGTTTCATGGTCGTAGCGGGTCCGGAAATCCAGCGGGTAACAATCCTGAAATTGCAGTCTCCGGACGCCAAGCGGCAGCATCTGCTTAGCAAGGCGGTCCAGTGGTCGGCTCCACCTTCCAGTTTTGCCCTTTTTCAGCCGCCGCGGTCTTCCGTTCTTACCGTCTCGGCGGTCACCCCATCGACCAACCTTACCGCCGAAAGCTGGCTGCACAACCGGCCTCCTCCTGCCTGCTGACCGTCCTCCTCTGCAGCACAATCGCTGCTTTTTGAACTAAACTTCAGTCACTGATACTGACTGAGGCAATCTGTTCCGGGCACCGCTGAAGGACTGCTTCGGATAGTCCTTCGCAGCTATTGCCCGTGGATTCTTGCAAGGCCGGCCGTTTAGTTTGCCAGGATTGAGGTATGCGATGGTGGTCGTTAGGCATGCGTAAGAGACGATCTTTGATTCAGCTTGGAGCACTGGCGTCGATCGGCCTGATCGCACTCTGTATTGGTGCGACCGAAGGATGCGGACATTCGGGCGACTCCTCCGCGTCCGTATCCGCCGATGCGGCCACTCCTGCCGCTGTGGTGCAGGTTCGTCGCGCGCCGCTTTCCAACACACTCTCGATCGCGGGCGAGTTTCTTCCCTACCAGGAAGTGGAACTTCACGCCAAAGTTGCGGGATACATCCGGAACATTAACGTTGATATTGGCGATCACGTTCACAAGGGTCAAGTGCTCGCCGTTCTTGAAATCCCGGAATTAACAGCGCAGCTGCAGGCAGCTTCCGCGGGTGTTCGCCATAGCCAGGAGGAGATCACCCGCGCTCAAAATGATGTAAGCCGCGCGGAAGCGGACCATGCCGCGCTGCATGCCGCCGCCACCCGACTCCGGCAGGCATCGGAAGCGCGCCCCGGGCTGATCGCGGAACAGGAACTCGACGACGCTACCGCCAAAGATCGCTCGACGGAGGCGCAGGTGGATTCCGCCAAGTCGGCGTTAGCCGCCGCCCGGCAGCAACTGGAGGTCTCGCAGGCTGACCAGCAGCATTATGCCGCGCTCTCAGAGTATGCCCGAATTACGGCTCCCTTCGATGGAGTCGTGACCTGGCGATACGCCGACACGGGATCGCTCATTCAGGCGGGCACGTCAAACGTGAGTTCGATGCCGGTCGTGAAACTCTCGCAGGTGAGTGTATTGCGTCTGCGGATTCCGGTGCCCGAGTCTCTGGCCGCCAGCGTGCACGATGGGGAGACGGCGGATATCCGCGTAAAGGCAACGGACGAGCACTTCACCGGCAAGGTTATCCGTTCCACCGGTTCGCTCGACATGTCGACCCGCACCATGCAGGTCGAAGTGGACGTGCCCAACGCGGATTACAAACTGACGCCCGGAATGTACGCGGAGGTGGCGTTGCGGGTGCAGAACGATCCCAACGCTCTGACTCTTCCTCTGCAGGCAATTACGCGAGGAGAGAACAAGACATCGGTGCTTCTGGTCAACTCGCAAAACCATGTGGAAGAGCGCGAGATTCACACGGGAATCGAAGGTTCCGATCGCATTCAAATCCTATCGGGGCTAAGTGAGGGCGATCGGGTGATTGTGGGCAACCTGGGGGCATACCGGACCGGACAGCATGTCGATCCCAAGATGAGCACGATGGCCGACGAAAAATACTCGGTGGAACAGGGAGCAAAGTAACATGCCCAGTTTCGCCATCCGATACCCGTTTTTCATCGTCATGCTGTGCCTGATCATCGCCGTGGTCGGCGTAACCACCGTGGTCCGGATGCCGGTGGATCTGTTTCCCAGTATCAATATCCCAGTGGTGGTGGTGGCGACATTTTATTCCGGCATGCCGCCGGAACAGATTGAAGCCAACATTACCAATCCCTTTGAAAGATTTTTCACCCTCGGGAGCGGCATCGAGCACATCGAGTCGCGATCATTAACTGGCGTCAGCCTGATCAAGATTTACTTTCAGCCGGGGACTAATCCGGACGCTGCCGTTAGTGGCATCTCAAATCTGGCCATGGCACAGTTGCGGCGATTGCCGCCGGGAACGCTGCCGCCGGTGGTGCTGAAATTCGACGCTTCCAGTTTGCCGGTCTGCCTGATCACGTTGAAAGGTGAAGGACTGAACGAGACGGAGTTACACGATCTGGGCCAGTTTACGGTTCGGAACCAGATTGCGAATGTGCCCGGAGCATCCGTCCCGCAACCTTTCGGCGGCAAATACAGGCAGATTCAGGTCTATGTCGATCCCGTAAAGTTGCAGGCGCACCAGTTGAGCCTGATGGACGTGGTGCGCACGGTGAATGATGCCAACACGATCTTACCGGCTGGCGATGTACGCATCGGCCCGAAAGACTACAACATCTACACCAACAGCCAGCTTCCCACCACGGAAGAGATCAACCGGCTGCCGCTGAAGTCCGTGGGCAACGCCGAATTGATGGTAGCTGACGTCGGTTACGCGAAGGATGCCGCCGCCATACAGACGAACATCGTGCGCGTGGATGGGCAAAGGTCGGTGTATCTTCCGATCCTCAAGCAAGGCGGGAACAGCAACACCATTGCCATCGTCGACGGGATCAAGAAGTCTTTGAGCGACTTGTTCGACGTGCCGAAATCGCTGGCGACGAAGGTCGTGTTCGATCAGTCGGTTTTCGTGAAGACGGCAATCGCCAACCTGGGTAGCGAAGGCGGCATCGGATTGGTGTTGACCGCTCTCATGATCCTGATCTTCCTCGGTAACGTGCGCGCGACATTTGCGGTGATGCTTTCCATCCCGCTGTCCGCGCTGGCTGCTTTCCTGGCCATCAACGCCAGTGGGGGATCGATTAACACCATGGTCCTGGGGGGACTGGCTCTGGCGTTCTCGCGATTGATCGATAACTCGGTGGTGGTGCTGGAAAATATCTTCCGCCACCTGGAATTGGGCGAAACGCCTGAGGTCGCGGCTGAAAAGGGTGGGCGCGAGGTGGCAATGCCCGTGCTTGCCGCTACTTTCACTACCTCGATTGTTTTTTTCCCGGTTGTCTTCCTCTATGGGGTCAGCCGCTTTCTGTTCACGGCGCTGGCCGCCGCGGTTGTCTTTTCGTTGTTCGCGTCCTACGCGGTGGCTATGACCGTGGTGCCGCTGTTCTGTGCGCGCTTCATCAAGTCGGCCCACGGCGCGGCGGCGCACCATCCGGGCGGCAACGCATTTCAGCGTTTTGTCCGGTGGTTCAATCGCCGCTATGACCGCATGCTGATGCGCTACGACATCGCGGTACGGCGAAGTCTACTTCGTCCCATGGCGACGTTCCTCGGAATTCTTGGCATCTGTCTGCTCAGTTTTGGGCTGTTTCCGCTGATGGGGCTGGGCTTCTTCCCGCGGACCGATCCTGGGCAGTTTGTGATCAACATCAAGGCGCCCACCGGCACACGCCTCGAATTGACCAACCAATACATCAAGCACGTTGAAGCTGACATTCGGGAGGTGGTTGCGCCGCGAGATCTGGATATGGTTGTTTCGAATATCGGCATCACCCCGGATTTCTCTGCCATCTACACCAGCAACTCCGGACAGCACACAGCCTTCGTCCAGGTGAGCCTCAAGAAAGAGCACTCGGTCAGCAGCTTTGAATATATGCGCCGTGTGCGTGCAAAACTGGCCAACGATTTGCCGGAACTCTCGACTTACTTTCAATCTGGAGGACTGGTGGATGCGGTCGTCAATCTTGGATTGCCTGCTCCCATTGACATTCAGGTCAGCGGTAACAATCAGAAGAAGGCGTACGAGACTGCGGCCGAGATCGCGCGGAAGGTTCGCCGGCTGGAGGATGCGAGCGACGTTCTCATTCCGCAAGACCTCGACTATCCCGGCATTCAGCTCGATATCAACCGCGAAATGGCCGGACGCGTGGGGGTGTCGTCCAAGGAAGCGGTGGATAACGTTATCACTGCGCTGACCTCGGACAGCATGATCGCTCCGAGCTATTGGGTCGATCCGAAGAATGGAAATAACTACATGCTCACGGTGCAGTATCCCGAAACCCAAGTCAATTCCATCACGGACCTCAAGCAGGTACCGCTACACGCCGCAGGCAACGTAAACCCGACCGAACTTGATGCTGTGGCCGACGTGACCATGATTAACACCCCAACCGAGGTGGACCACTACCAAATCCAACGCGTGATTGATGTCTATGTTTCCCCGCGCAGCGAAGATCTCGGCAGTCTCGCCCATCAAGTCGACAAGATTATCGCCAATACAAAGTTGCCGGAGAACATTCGCGTCACTATGCGCGGTTCTGTCGAAGGCATGCGTCAGTCGTTCAAGAGTTTTGGTCTCGGCTTGATACTGTCCGTCATTCTTGTTTATTTGATCCTGATGGCGCAGTTCTCTTCGTTCATTGATCCGCTGATCATCCTGCTGGCTATTCCGCCGGGCATCACGGGCGTCATTTTGTTTCTGCTGGCAACCCATACTACCGTCAATGTCATGTCATTAATGGGAGTCATCATGATGACCGGGATCGTGGTTTCGAACAGTATTCTGATCGTGGAGTTCACGCGCTCTCTGCGGAAAGAAGGGATGCCGATTGAGGAAGCGGTGGCGACGGCCTGCCGGGTGCGCTTGCGTCCAGTCTTGATGACCTCCCTGGCTACGATTCTCGGCATGATTCCGATGGCCCTTGCGCTCGAAGCCGGCAGCGAACAGTATGCTCCCCTGGCACGCGCCATCATCGGAGGGCTAACAATGTCAGTCGTGGTGACGGTTTTCATTGTTCCCGCCGCGTATCTGTTGATTCATCGGCGAGAGGAAGCGCCGACGCCAGCAGCGCAAGGCTGAGGCAGAGTACAACATGGACATGAAATCAATTCTCATTGTCTGCGCCGCATTGTGCATTGCGCTTGTGCCGGGCACAGGGTATCCGCAAAGCGTGCAGATCGATCAGCCGCAAACAGCACGGAGTTTGCCTTCCGCCCCAGTGCCGCAGCCAGCTCCTAATCCGACCGCACGCGGTATGGTTCCGCAGGGACAACTGCCTTCCAGTTCCACGGCCAATCCTGGAACCCCAACACCTTTGTCATTGAAACAAGCTGAGGCTCTGGCACTGAAGAACAATCCGCTAATCTCTGTGGCTCGGCTGACGGCGCTGGCGTCCGAGCAAGTTGCGCGCGAGGTGCGTTCCAGCCTGTGGCCAACCGCGAGGGCCGACTTGACCGGCGTAGATTCGCGCGATAACAGCCGCATCACGGCTGGTGGACTCAACAATCCCATCATCTATCAGCGCGCCGCTGCCGGTGTGCTGGTCAACCAATTGATTACGGATTTCGGGCGCACCACCAACTTGGCCGCCAGTGCGAATCTTGCGGCCAAGGCCGAGAACCAGAATGCCCTGGCGACCAAGGAGCAGATCCTGCTGGCGGTGGATCAAGCGTTTTATGGGGCCCTGCAGGCCCATGCCGTGCTGACCGTCGCGCAGCAAACGGTGAGCGCCAGGCAGACGGTTGCCGATCAAGTAGAAGCTCTGTTTAAGAACAAACTGAAATCCCAATTGGACTTCAGTTTTGCGAACGTCAACCTGGCACAGGCCAGACTTCTTCTGCTGGACGCGGAAAATAACGAAAATGCGGCGCTCGCCAATCTATCCATGGTGCTCGGCTATTCGAAGACTGAGGATTTCCAGTTGGTCGAGGACGCAACGGCGATTAGCCCGCCGCCCGGGAATGTGGACGATCTCATTTCTCAGGCATTCGCGCTGCGGCCGGAAATGTTGGCGCTGGGATTTCAATATCAGTCTGCCCAGAAGTTTCACGCGGCCGAACGCGATTTGTTCTTTCCGGACATCCGCGCGGTTGGAGCGGTGGGCGATACACCGGTCCGCAACCCGGTGCTTTCCAACTGGTACGGCGCTGTCGGCGTGGACGTTGAGATACCCCTATTCAATGGCTTCCTGTATAGCGCGCGATCTCGCGAGTCGAGTCTCCGAGCGCAAGCCGCGCAAGACCGTCTGCTTGATCTTCGCAACCGGATTTCACGAGATGTCCGCACCAGTTGGCTCAATGCGAACGCAACCTACGAACGAGTCAGTGTCACACAGCAACTCTTGGACCAGGCGAACCTGGCACTGGATCTTGCGGGGACGCGTTACAAACTAGGGCTGAGTTCTATCGTGGAATTGAGCCAGGCCCAACTGCAGCAGACGCAAGCCCAGATCAGCAATGCTGAGGCTGGTTATGACTACCGCCTCGCTCTGGCAATTCTGCGCTATCAGACGACCGGCTCTTAGCGGTGCGGCAACCAGTGAGGTCTTCGCCGGTAGAATAAGTCTGTGCATACGCTGAACGAACTCTATTCGTCACTTTCCAGCCGGCGCCGTTACGAAGTCTGGTTTATTCGCCTCGGGCTGGCCGACGGCAGCGGGGCGTGGTGGTTCCGATACTTGCTGATGAACCCCGGCCGGAGCGGTTGCGCGGGCGACCCACGCGGAATGCCCGTCCAGGTATGGGCCATGTGGTTTCCGCGGGATGGAAAACCGCAAAGCTTTATTCAAGGATTTCCCCTGGAAGGACTGGGCCTCAGCGCCAGAGGGGAGAATCCATTCCACTTTCAAATCGCCAACCATGAGATTGACGAGAACTCCTGCCGGGGAGCGCTGGACGTGGGCGGGCACGTCGTTTCCTGGGATATCCGTTATCGATCTACCTTTCACTTCACGATGAGCGACAAGGGCTGGATTGGATTCTCGCGCACGCCGCATTCGGACGCCACTTTTTCCGGCAAGATCCTGCTCGATGGCCGGAATGTTGAAGGAGATCCTTTGGGCTTCGGAGTGCAAGGGCACAACTGCGGATACCGCCATCGCAACTTTTGGACTTGGACACATGCGCATTTTCCCCGCTCCGATTCACGTCCCAGCACGCTGGAGGCCTTGATCTACGAAATGCCGTTCGGGTTGGTGTTTCGCAAGGCGGTGCTCTGGCATGAGGGCGTGGAGCACGAATTCCGGAATCTGCAGGAAATGAGAAGAGACCCGGATGCCATGGGATGGACCTTTCATGGTTCTAGCAAGAATGGAGTCCGATTGGAGGCGTCACTCGATGGCGCTGGGGCGAGCATCCATCGTTTGCCTTACGTGAAGACCGATTGCCGGGGCTGCTTTGAAGTCACCAACAACAGCATGGCTAGGGCAGTGCTGCGCCTGGAGGGGCGTGGCAGGCCGGTCGAAACATTAGAAACGAGTAACGGGGCGGTGTTGGAGATGGTGGGCGGCTAAATTCATTCCCAAAAAACTCGGTTGCCATGAGTTCATTCGGAGGATTGCGCCTTGGCGAGACGGTCGGCGACGATCGTGTACACCGAGGGATTAAATGCCATTCCGATATGAGTGCCGGGTACTTCAAAGTCGGCTTCGGGATTCATGGTCATACAATAGCGCCAATCCACGATGCCATCATCCCGCGTGTAAATCGCGGTCTCGAGCATGGAATGCGGAACCTCGCGCTTCAGCGAATCCACAAAATTGCAGGTGCAGCGTCCGGTATAGCAGGTGGGCAGCACGCTTTCACCATTTTCCTTCAGGATTCGCAGGCGAATGGCTTCGGTAGCGTGGACAACGGCTCGACTGGTAACGATCGAGCGAAAGGGCGCAGCCAGCGTGATTACCGACGCGACATCGTCTGGCCTCTGCCCCGCCACTGCGCGCGCGATCACCCCGCCGAGGCTGTGGCCAATCAAGTGAACTCTCCGCTCCGTCTCGGTCAGCGCCCTTTCTATGGTCTGGTTCAGATGGCGCTGGACCAGCAGATTGGGGCACTCGGCGTTGATTCCGATGCCGGAGAAGTACGCACGATATCCGATGCGCTCCAGCCAGCCGTGGAGTTCCATCAAGTAGAGATCGGTGCCAAGAAAACCTGGAATGATGACCACCGCGGAACCGTCGCCGCGAGGTACGCCGAAGCCGTAGTAAACAGGGGTGGCGTGCAAGAAGAGAACCTCGGCGGCAAACAGTGCTTCCGTCCAAGGTGAGATGTCAGGTTCTAAATCGGGCTTGGGAGAGATCTGTCGACCGCGCGCCTGCGATGCCCCTGTGGTCTTTTTCCGTTTGCGTCGCAAATTCTTCCTGATTTTGTCCGGCATTTTCGCACCTTGCGCCAGACGGCGCAGCGGGGGAAAGTTGCCACTGCGAATTATACCCTGCCCTTTTGCTTCCGGCGCGAACTTCGTTTTGCACGCGCAGGTCTTGCGAGCCGCGCCTCCAGCTCCAGCACCCGTTGCCGCAGCGCGTCAAGTTCCGGCTCGGCCTCGCCCCGCGTCGGGAACGGCGCGGGAGCGCCCATGAACTTTTTCATGGCATCCACCGGCGACAGAATGGCGGATTGGACCTCGCCCAACCGGCCCTGCACTGCGTCCTGCACCTTCTGATAAGTGTCAAAGGCGGATTTCAGATACCACATGACGAATTCCTGCCGCACCTCATCGGAGGCGACGATGAGTTGGCGCAACAACTCGAGCGGCAGGCCAGTCTGTTTTTCCTTGGCATCCTCAGTAATGATTTGCGTCAGGGTGACGCGGGTCAGATCCTGGCCCGTTTTCGCGTCCACCACCCGGACTTGCTTGCCTTCGCGAACGAAGCGCGCAATATCGTCGAGATTGACGTATTGGCTGTTGCAGGAATCGTACAACCTGCGATTTCCGTATTTCTTGACGACGATGGGGTCCGGCTTCATGGCGATTGGCATCTTGTTCTTGCTGCCTTGCACACAGGACAGATATATATTGACACGAAAACGGCAAGATCGTATAGTCTAGTTGATGCTGCAACGCAGCATTCGGAGGTATTAAAATGCCCACAGCGGTAAAGTCTGAATCCTCCCATACTCATAACCGGGAGTCCTCATTTGTAGCTCTTCTGTCCGGCTGGGCGCAGCAGGGCGTCCAGAGCTTCTTTGCTACGCAGCGGATCCTGGTTGACCTCGCCATGCGGCAGAATGCAAGCCTGATGCATTCTGTTCGGCAACAATTGTCCGACCCCAATCATTCTCCGACTGCCATTCTGAGTGAAGTCACTGCCGAGGGAATGGCGAACTTCATTGAGGGGCAGAAAGTCCTGCTTGAGCTCGGGCAAAAACAGAATGAAATCCTGATGAACGGTGTGAAAGAACGAGTCGGCGATTCGCCGGCCGCCGAAGCGGTTACGGATCTCCTGCGGCGCAGCGTGGGAACATTCGTCGAGATGCAGCAGGAGTTCCTGAAGATTGCCGGTAAACAAAGTCATACCTGGGTGGCAGCAGTCAAGGCGGGAAAACCATACCAGGGCGAGCATCTGGTGGAACTGGCCCAAGAGGCGATGGAGCATTTTGTGAAAACCCAGAAGCACTTTATGGACGTCATCGCCGAGGAGACCGCCAAAGCCACCGGCGGCAAGCACACGAATGGCGTCAAGAAGATCAAGAAGACAGAGTTGGCGCAACTGGCGCGCCAGACCACGGAGTCATTCATCGAAGCGCAGAGGAAGCTGGTCGATGTAGCCGGGCGACAGATGAATGCTGGCGTGAAGACCGCAGGCAAGACGCTGGAACTCTTGCGGCCATTTCCCTTCCTGCCGTTGGCCGAGTTGACGCGGGAAGGCGTGAAAAGCTACGTCGACGCCCAAAAGGAGTTGATGGAGGTCATGGCAAAGCGGGGCGGTAATCACAAACCCGCGCCCAAGGTCGAACATCGCGCAAAGCGGCCGGCAAAGAAACATGCGGCTGCGGCTGCGGCTGCGGCCTAACGACAAGGATGCGGCGAGACATGCACGCGTTCGCCTCGCGCCGCGCCAGCGATTGAGCAAAGCATAAGTTAGTGCGCCAACGTGTCCTTTCAAGGGCACGTTGGCGTTTTTGCGCTATTACCAAAACAGACAATACTCAGAACCTGTCCCACACCGAACGCGTAGTGATCTGCCGCACATTGCCCAAGTGCGATGACATCACAACGAGATGTGACGTCATCACAACGAAGTGTGACCACCGCTACCGACTCAGACCATGGGTGGGTGATGTACTGACCTTGGTATTCCGGTCGACCGAGGACATCCAAATGGACTTCTACAAGTGGTCGAAGTCAAATGCCGACTATGGACGAAAGCTCCTGGATTCGGGAATCGAGGGAGCGCGTTCGGGTGAAGAAGCATTTCTAAATGGACAACCTCTCACGCCGTTTCTTAGCGATTCAGTGCGAAGCGCCTTGAAGCCTGCCGCAGTTGGGGCGTGCATCGGCGTGTTAGGCAGTTGTCCAGGTTATCGAGAGAAATCCATCCTCAGAACATTAGTGTACGGATTGCTGGGCGGCGCCATCGGCCTGGGTGCGGGCATCGCTTGGGAAAGCCGCCGTTTAACGGCGAGCGTCGCAGGCAGCGCTCTCAGAAACATTGGCAGGGTGCGGGACGAGCATTGGCTGACCAAGCATCCGATCGATTACGCGTAGAAGTTACGAATGTTCTGCTAGCAATCAGGACAACGGTCCTGGGGCAAGAAAGATAGTAAGGGCGCGCTCCTAACGGGCAAGGGACTTCAACAGATTGAAACGGGGGCAGCAATGATCGCAAGTGAAGTAATCGAGGAACGGGTTCAGATTCCGACTGCAGCAGAAAGCCTCAGCAAAGAACGAATTGCCTATCTCGAGGGACTCGTCAGTCAAGCCAGGACCGCCGCTGCCGTCTTTACCCAATACACGCAAGAGGATGTTGATCGCATCGTCAAGGCGATGGTGCTGGCCGGCCTGGCACAGGCTCAACCTCTCGCCCGCCTGGCGGTTGAGGAGACCAAGCTCGGAGTCATGGAGGACAAAGTCCTCAAGAACATGTGCGCCACCGAGTTTACCTACAACTATATAAAGGATAAGCGTACGGTTGGCATCATTCGCGAGTTTCCGGAGCGCAATCTGGTGGAGGTCGCCGACCCGATCGGGGTCATCTTCTCGCTCACGCCGATCACGAACCCCACGTCCACGGTGCTCTTCAAATGCATCATGGCGATCAAAACGCGCAACGCGGTCATTTTCAGTCCCCATCCATACGCCTGGCGTTGTTGCTCCGAAGCCGTGAAGATTATGTACGAGGCTGCCCTGAAACAGGGCGCGCCCGAAGGGGTTTTTTCCTGCCTGGAATCGCACACTTTGCAGGACAACGCCTACCTGATGCGGCACAAAGATGTAGGCCTGATTGACGCTACCGGCGGGCCGGGCGCAGTCAAAGCCGCTTACAGTTCCGGCAAACCAGCCTTGGGGGTAGGCCCCGGCAACACGCCGGTCTATCTGGAGAAAACGGCGGACGTCAGCACGGCGGTGGTAGACATCATCGTCTCCAAGACTTTCGATAACGGAACCATCTGCGCCTCCGAGCAAACGGTGGTGATCGACGATGAAATTTATGACGTTGTGCTGAAGAAATTCGCCGAACTGGGCACGCACATCTGCAATGAGAAAGAGACGGAACTGCTGTCGCGCACGGTGATCGATCCCCAGACTGGGTTTATGCAACCCATGGCGGTCGGGCAGAAAGCCACCGACATCGCCCGTATGATCGGGCTTTCTGTGAAACCCGGCACCAAACTCCTGATTGCGCCGATTCTGGGCGTTGGGCGCGCATATCCGCTGTCAGTGGAGAAGCTGTTCCCGGTGCTCGCGGTCTATCGCGCGAAATCCGTCGATGAGGCGCTCAAGGTATGCATTGACGTGAATCATGCCGGTGGGCTTGGACATACGGCGGTCGTTTTCTCGCGCAATGACGAGATCGTCCGGAGGTTCAGCGCGGTAATGAATGCCGGACGGATCATCGTGAACTCGCCCGGCTCAGTCGGAGCGCTGGGCGCGGTTTACAACGATCTGGTGCCCACCTTCTCCTTCGGATGCGGCACCGGTGGCGGCAACAGCACCACCGATAACGTCAATATCTATCACTACCTCAACATCAAGCGTGTGGCTCGGAGGACCCAAGCCCATATGTGGTTCCGAGTTCCCAATCAGATTTATTTCAACCTGAACGCGGTGGAGAATGTACGCCAGTTCCCATCGCGCTCCACCATCATTGTCACCAATCCCTCCATGGAGCAAATCGGTCACGTGGACCTGGTCCGGCGCAACATTCCGGAGGGAACCCGCGTCCACGTCACCGTGATTCCAGACGCCGAGCCCGAAGTCAAGGTAGTCATGCAGGGAGTTGAAGAGCTCAATTTCTACAAGGCGGACCAGATCATCGCACTCGGCGGCGGGTCGGTGATCGATGCCGCCAAAATCATGAAGCTCAAGTACGAGTCGCCGGACGCTGACCTGGAAGAACTGGCTGCGCCCTTTCTCGATCTGCGGAAGCGCGTCGTTCAATACCCCACCGCGAAAGTGAACCATGCGCGGCTGATTGCCATCTCCACCACCAGCGGGACGGGAAGCGAAGTAACCCCCTTTGCCGTCCTCACCGACAAAGAGCGCGGGCAAAAGGTGACCTTGGCCGACTACTCGCTGACCCCGGACGTGGCCATCGTCGATCCGCAATTTGTCATGTCCATGCCGAAGGGCCTGACCGCCGATACCGGCATCGATTGCCTGACCCATGCGCTGGAAGCTGCAGTTTCCACGTACGCTTCGGCCTACACCGACTGCAACGCCATGCAGGCGATCCTGATGGCATTCAAGTACCTGCCCATCGCTTATGAGCATCCCCGCGATGAAGAGGCGCGCACCATGATGCACAGTGCCTCCTGCATTGCCGCCATGGCGTTTGCCAACGCATCGGTGGGCGTGAACCACGCGCTGGCGCATGCCTTCGGAGCGCACTTCCACGTGGCCCACGGCCGGGCGAATGCGCTCATGTTGCCGCACGTCATTGCGTACAACGCGGCCATACCCACCAAGTTCGTGCCATCGCCTTACCAGAAGGGATATGTCGCACACAAGAAATACGCCACGGTCGCGGATTTGCTTGGTCTGGGCGGTCACACCATTGAGGAAAAGGTGAAGAACCTGCTGGGAGCGATAGAACAACTGCTCGACCAGTTGGGGTTCCCGCGTTCGATCGCCGACCTGGGAATCTCGAAGGAAGAATTCGAGCGGGCAATGCCGGAACTGACCAGGCTTGCCTTTGACGATCCGTCGTGGCGGTCGAACCCACGCATGCCGTTGATGAGCGAACTGGCTGACCTGTTTTGGAAGGCTTATGCGGGACGAGGCCCGGCGAAGGTGGCCAGTGCAACTCAGCTACAAACTGTGTAAGGGATGGTGGTAAGTATGGCAATGATCGCCGTGTGGCTCAAGATCGACGAAGAACGCGTTGTCCAGGCATTGCAAGAGGCCGGGCAAAAGCTGGACAGCGTCGAGGGTGAAGTGGCTTTGGATTTCTCCTCCGTGCGCCGCATCGATCCGAGTGCAATCCGGGCGCTGGAAGAGTTCGCGGGCAGAGCTGACGACAAAGGCGTCAAGGTCGTGTTGCGCGGCGTCAACGTCGGTGTCTACAAAGTGCTGAAGCTGGTGAACCTCGGGCCGCGATTTTCGTTTGTGGCGTGAAATGTGGCGCTTGCGATGTGCGAACCGCGCAGCCAATGAATTAGGGAGCTGTCATGCAGAAACAAAATCAAAGCGACCGCCTCTCCTGGGGCGACACGGTTTTCCTCAATCTGGAACGCCAGGGCATGCCGCTCAACGTAGCGTGCGTCTGCATCTTTGACTCGGAGATCCCTTTCAAGGATTGCGTCCGGCTGGTCGAATCCCGGCTGCCGCTGATTCCCCGATATCTGAAGCGGGTGGTGCCCCCGCTCTTTAATATCGGCCTTCCCAGTTGGGAATACGATCCCACCTTCGACATCCGCAACCACATCCGCGAGGCAAGGCTCAAGCACGGCTCCGACGCCGAGTTGAAAACGCTTGCGGGAAAGATCCTGAGTACCGTAATGGACCGGCAGCATCCGCTCTGGGACCTGACCTTCGTGCACGGGCTGAAAGGCAATCGTAGCGCGCTCATCTTCCGCCTGCACCACTGCCTCGCCGATGGCATTGCCGGAGTCGGGATCATGAATGTACTCATGGATGCGAGTCCAGCGGTCCCTGCGCTGCCCCGGCGAAAGGCCAAACTCCGGATTCCGCCACCGCATAACGTTCTGACTTCGTTGACCAGCGGGGTTGTCGATACCTATTCCGAGATCGCCAAACGAATTTTCGACGCGGTGGCGAATGTCTCGAGTATGGCGGAACGCTTCGCTCTTAATGACGAAAAAATGGTCGCGGACGAGTTCACCCGTCTGCTTCCGGAGCTCACGCTGTCCACCGAACGCCTGCGGTTCAACGTTCTCTACCGCGGACCACAGAATTTCGCCTGGGCTGAGGTTCCACTCGAAGAAATCAAAGCCATAAAACAGACCTGCGGAACCAGCGTCAACGACGTCATTCTCGCGCTGGTCACAGCGACCGTCCGGCGCTATCTGGAACTGCACGGCGACGACGTGAAGGGGCGGCAGTTTCGAATGATGGTTCCGGTGAATCTGCGCGGCGCTGATAGTCCAGATGCATTGGGGAATCGAATTTCGCTGGTTCCAGTGACCATTCCGCTCGATATTCGCAATCCCAGGAAACTGCTGGCTGCCGTCCACAAGCGGACCGAACTTCTCAAACGCGCACACAGCGCCGAGTTGGTCAGTTTGGCAGGCGGTGTGCTCGGCATGATCCCGTCTTCGACGCAGGCGCTGGCCGGCCACATCATCAGCCGGTTGCCGTTCACCCCTTTCAACATGGTATGCACCAACGTGCCCGGACCGCAGTATCCGCTCTATCTGCTCGGCCACAAAATCGTGCACTGCTATCCCTATGTGCCCATCGGCGGCGAAATGTCACTGAACTGCGCCATCTTGAGTTACAACGGCACAGCTTATTTCGGGTTCAGCGGTGATGTACACGCAGTGCCGGACCTGCGGCGTTTGGAAGCGCTGCTGAAGTCGAGTTTCACGGAACTGCGTGAAGCCGCTGGAGTCACACCGCCGCGCACGAAAGAAGAGAAGAAAGCCCGGAAGGGAGTGCCAGCGAAGGCGAAGGCTGCGGTGACCAAGGCACCCGCACCGGCGCCGTTTCGGGCATCCACTTCGCTTCCGCCACGCATTTCCGTCAAATCACCAATAAAAGCAATTCCCCCAGTTACGGAGGAAAAAGTCTTGACGCTGATCGCCTAGGAATCGTCAAGCGGGAAGGCAGAACGTGGACATCCAGTCAGCTTCGCAGATGACCTCCTGGTTGGTCGCGGGCCGAACCCTCTTCCTGACCATTCACCTTCTGGGCGTCCTGTTCTTTGCTTACCTTGTGGCGATGCGCATGGTTCCGCTGCTTCGGGGCCAGCGCGATTTTCGTTTCGACCAGCCCTTGGCTCGGCTGGGAAGAGTTCTGAAATATTGGCTGGGTCAGTGGAAGCATCCGCGCTACCGCACTGCAGGGACCCTCCATATTTTCATTTTTGCGGGCTTCATCACTTTGGCCATTCGCGCCTTCACGGTGCTGATTGTCGGCGTCTCTTACAACTTCGTTATGCCCGGCCTTTCTGGAAGAGCCGGCTCGATCTACGACACCATTACCGATTACGCCGCCACTGTCGTTTTTCTGTGCATGGTGATTGCCATAATTCGGCGATTGGTTTTCAAACCGCCGCGATACGCTGTGCCGGCAAAATTTGGCAAAGCTCACACGGCTGACGCCATCTTCCTGCTGTCGTTGATCGGCATTCTGATGGTGGCCGATAGCCTTTTTGCCGCCGCCAAAGCCGCCGCCGAGCGAGGCCAGTCCGTCGAGGCCCTGGCCGCATTCTCGCTCCCGTGGATATTGCAGAAAGCCCTGGCTTCAGCTTCCCTGCCCGCGCTCGGGAAGTTCTACTTCGCCGGTTATCTGCTCCATGAGATTACCTTCTACTTCCTGCTCTGTTATCGGCCTTTTGGAATCCAGTTCCACGTGGAGACCTCCCTCTTCAATGTTTACTTCGCCAAGCTGGACCGGGAGATTCTGAAGCCGGTGCGATACGGCATCAGCGATGAACATCTGGACGAGGTGAAATCCTTCGGAGTAAAGACCTTCGAAGATTTCACCTGGAAGCACATGCTCGATTTCTATTCCTGTGCGGACTGCGGGCGCTGTTCCGACAATTGTCCGGCCAATAGCGTGGGCAGGCCGTTGTCACCTCGATTTCTCACCATCAAGGCAAGAGATTACAGCTTCCAGCACTATCCGGTTGTTGGTCATGCTGACAACGGCACGCCGCTGATCGGCAGCAAAGATTCCGGCGGCATTTATTCCGAAGACGAAATCTGGTCGTGCACGACCTGCGGCGCTTGCGAAGCGGAATGCCCGTTGCTGATCGAGTACATCGACAAGATCGTCGATCTGCGGCGCGGGATGGTCGATGACGGGAATGTTCCTCAATCTCTGCAGAAGCCGCTGAAGGCGCTGGAGAGCCGGGGCAATCCCTACGGCAAGATGGAGAAGAAGAAAGCGGACTGGGCCAACACTAAAGAGTTTCAGCAAACCTGCGCGGTCAAGACCATCGGCAAGAACATCGGCGCCGATACGTTGTATTTCGTCGACAGCATCACGTCCTACGATGACCGGATGCAGTCCATCGGGCGGGCAACGGCAAAGATCCTCGATCACGTCGGCGCGAATTTCGGAATCCTGGGCGCTGCGGAACGAGATAGCGGCCACGAAGTCCGGCGCTTCGGCGAAGAGACGCTCTTCATGGCTTTGCGCGACCACAACGTGGACGCCATCAAAGCCTCCGGAGTCAAGCGCATCGTTACGTCTGACCCGCACGCCTACAACGCGCTGAAACATGACTATAAAGACGTGCCGCCGGTGGAGCACATCAGCCAGGTGATCGCCCGAGAGGTGAAGGCCGGCAAGATCAAGTTCAATCCGATAGCAAACAATAAAGAAAACGAAAAGAGCGTGTACGTGTATCACGATCCTTGCTATCTGGGGCGGCACAACCAGATTTACGACGACCCTCGAGACGTGCTGGATGCGATTCCGGGTTTGAAGCGAGTCGAAATGACGCGCTCGCGCGACCGCTCGTTCTGCTGCGGCGGTGGTGGGCTGATGCTGTTCTACGAGCCGAAGGAAGAACAGCGGATGGGCGTAAAGAGAGTCCAGATGGCGGCGGAAGCCGGAGCCAATGTGATGGTAACGGCCTGTCCGTTCTGCATGGTCAATATCGAAGATGCGATCAAGGTCGCGGGGCTGGAAGGAAAGATGACGGCCATCGATCTCGCGGAACTGGTGGAACAACAGATTGTGCGGGGTCCTGATTTTGGTCTGAAGAAAGAAGAGCAGGAAGACAAGGAATGTGTAGTGGCTTCGTCCACCACACCTTGAATTTTGAACTAACAGATTTGCGGAGGTGAATGTGGAGGTTCTAGTTTGCGCAAGAAGAGTGCCGGACACTTCGGAAAATGAGATTCAGCTGAACAGTGCCGGGAACGATATCGAACGTGACGAGTTGGTGTATTCGATCAATGAAGCGGACAACTACGCGGTCGAAGAAGCCCTGCAGATCGTCGCCCGAGTCGGCGGATCCGTCACGGTCGCCACGGTCGGTGGCGAAGACGACGAAGAGATCCTGCGCCGGGAGATGGCCATGGGCGCGAACCACGGCGTCCTGATTACCGACGACGCCTTCAGCGGATCGGACGGCAAGGGCATTGCCACCATCCTGAAAGGCCTTGTGCAGAAGGGGAAGTATGACCTGATTCTGACCGGGATCCAGGCCGAGGACGGAGGCGCTCAGGTAGGCGGAATGCTGGCGGCGCTGCTCGACTATCCGTTTGCTTCTCTGGTCAATTCCATTGAGGTCCTGGACGGGAAGCTGAAAGTCAGCCGGGAAATTGAAGGCGGCAACAAAGAAATCAGCGAGATCGATCTGCCCTGCGTGCTCTCGATTCAGACGGGCATCAATGAGCCGCGCTACGTCGGAATGAAAGGCATCCGGCAAGTAGCTTCGCTGCCCATCCCAACCTACGGCGCGTCGGACCTCGGGGTTGACGCAAGCGCGGTTGGAGAAACTGGCGCGAAAGTGAAGCGGCTGGACTACTTCGTGCCCGCGCTCGGCAAGGGCGCAGAGATTCTGCACGGCAGCCGGGAAGAAAACGTCGACAAAGTTCTGGAGTTACTGACCGCCAAAGGAGGGTTGAAATAATGGCTCGCATCTTCGCTTACGTCGTACATAAAGGTGGCGTGCCCGCCGATTCCGCACTCGAACTCGCGGCCGCTGCGCGCAAGATCGATCCCGCCACCGCGCCGATCGCCATTCTCACCGGTTGGGGCGCGGACCTCGATGCCGCGTGCAACGCCCTCGGTGCTTCCTACCCTGAGGTTTGGAAAATTGCCAACGAAGCCCTCGCTTACCCCAATGCCGAGCTGATACGTAAAGCTTTGCAGAAGGTCCTGCCGGCCAACAGCATCGTGCTGGTTGCGCACGAGCATTTTGGAATCGATCTGGCGCCGGGTCTCTCCATCAAGACGAATGCAGCTTTCGTTTCCGACGTGCTGGACATTACCGGAGTTGACGGCGCCAACCTCAAAGTAGTCCGCCAGGAATTTGGCGGACAGGTGAGCGCGCACGTTCGGTGCGACATTTCCACGGGCGCGGTGATGACAATACGACCGGGCGCGTTCAAGGCGGCAGAGTTTGCCGCTGGGAGCAGTCGCGTGGTCGATAAACCGAGCGAAGTTGGCGCTCTGTCAGCGGGCCGACGCTATCTGGAGACGGTCGTCGCCGAGGCTGGTGACGTCGATATCACCAAGTTCAATGTCCTGGTTTCTATCGGCCGTGGCATTCAGGAAAAAGACAATGTGGCCATCGCGCAGGAACTGGCTGACGCTTTGGGCGCGGCTGTGAGTTGCTCGAGACCCGTGGTCGATGCCAAGTGGATGGAGAAGGCGCGCCAGGTGGGCTCATCC
>Ga0209415_10006693_pt1 | contig 20360 bp, 17 predicted proteins | sample PeaSoiSIISIP2007_FD_187696 | JGI IMG/M metagenome (GOLD analysis project Ga0209415, IMG submission 187696) | Peat soil microbial communities from Weissenstadt, Germany - SII-SIP-2007 (SPAdes) (version 2) | ecosystem: Environmental > Terrestrial > Soil > Wetlands > Peat | place: Germany...
AGGCATTCGCCCGATGAATTCGGGCTCACGTTTCACGTGTTGACCCCGCTTCAGGATTCGGTCGGGATTATCACGCCCTCCTCGCTCCACTATACGGCTACACACCGCGGCGCCTTTGTTCCCGACATCGACCCTCGGGAGCATCGTTTCATGATCCACGGGATGGTGGACCGGCCGCTGGTTTTCACCATGGACGAGCTCAAGCGTCTCCCGTATGTCTCCCGCATTCACTTCATTGAGTGCCTCGGAAACCGTGCCAGGCCCACGCACAAAACCGTTCAGGAAACGCACGGATTAACGAGTTGCGCCGAATGGACGGGCGTGCCGCTGTCCTTGCTGCTCAAGGAGGCCGGCGTGCAAAACTCGGCATCCTGGATCGTCGCCGAAGGCGCGGAAGAGGTGAAGGGAGACTCGAGCATCCCGCTCGCAAAGGCGATGGACGACTGTATCGTGTGCTACGCGCAAAATGGAGAGCCGATCCGTCCGCAGCAAGGCTTTCCCCTGCGGCTCATCGTTCCCGGCTTTGAAGGCATTTATCAGATCAAATACCTCAGGCGAATCAAGGTCGTGGACCGTTACTACATGACCTATGACGACTACGGGCATATCAACCCGGATCCGAAAGCGGCCGCGTTGACTCACATAATCGGACCGAAATCTGTCATCACGTTTCCTTCCGGCGGGCAACAGCTGTCGGGCCCCGGGTTCTACGAAGTCACTGGCTTGGCGTGGTCCGGGGGGGGTGCTATCCGCGGCGTGGAGATATCCACCGACGGCGGCCAGAGCTGGAAGAATGCGGACCTTCGGTCACCGGCCTTACCAATGGCGCATGCCCGATTTGGCTTCCACTGGAATTGGGACGGAAAAGAGTGTGTGCTGATGTCGCGCTGCACGGACGAACTGGGCACCTTTCAACCCACGCGAGCCGACATCGCAAAGTACTGGAACGAACCCGAGGACAAAGTCCGAATCCGGGGCGCCGACAATTCCGTTCAACCGTGGAGGGTCGCGAGCGATGGGAGCGTTCACAATGGGCTTTCCTAGGCTTTTCCTCGTGATGGCGGTCCTCGGGATTTGCCAGACTGCCTGGACACAGTCACCCACCTATGGCGTCGGGAGGGCCCCGAGCGCGGAAGAAATTCGCGCCTGGGATATCGCAATCAGCCCGACGGGGAAAGAGCTACCCTCAGGGCAGGGGACTGCCAAAGAAGGAGCGGCGCTCTACGTGCGTAAGGGGTGCTCGGGATGTCACGGCGCAACGGGATCATCCGGAGGCCACGCCCCGACTCTCATTAGCAGCCACGACGTTCAGGCGAAGCCCTTGGTACCCTGCCTTTCGCCCTGTGTGAATGACGCCAACGCTATGGCGATTCACTCACCCTTCGCGACCACGATATGGGACTACATCAATCGTGGCATGCCTCTGGGGAAAGAAGGAACGCTCACGCCCAACGAGGTGTACGCTCTCACCGCCTTCCTGCTGTACAAGAACGACGTCATCAAGAAGGAAGACGAGGTCATGGACGCCCAGAGTCTGCCGAAGGTCAAAATGCCGAATCGGGAAGGATTTGCTCTTCCTCCGGAGTGGAAGCACGGGACGCCCAGGCTTGAGGGCTACCCTTAACCTCGGGAATCCTGCTCCTGGATTGGGCGGGCGCGTTTTCCGTTACTAATCCGGCATAAATTGCGCCGGACACATCGTCTGACGCGCTGTATACTTTCAACTTAAATTCGAGGAAGGGCAAGAGATGCCAATACAAATCCGACGAAATGCTCGCGCACGAGCAATTCTGGTTTTGCTCGCGGTTGGAATCGCTCTGCTAGTCGCCAGCAGGATGAGTTGGTTGGCTACCGCCAGGGCGGCGGATCACGAAATCGTCACGGACGATCTCCAGCGCTCGCTCCTGCTGGATACCTATCGGATTGTGGCTGATAGCGGAGCGGGACGCGGCGAGACTCTCTACTTCTACAAATGTTGGATGTGTCACAACCAATACACCAAAACCGCGCCTTTGTTGAAAGATCTCTATCAACGAAAGACGCTCGTAGGGGGTGCTCCGGTCAACGACGATACCATCACCGCCAAAATCAAAGATGGCGGTCCCGGCATGCCGGCGTTTAAGCCCAGCTTGTCGGATGCGGACATCGCCGACCTGCGGGCTTATTTCCACTCGGGAAAATGCTGCGTGGAAGGTGAAAATCCTCCGGTGAACCCCTTCTATCGCGCCGAGACCCACAAGTGGCCGGTTCAGAGTGGCCTCACCGGTGGCGCGGCTGGTGTTGTGCAAATCAAGAGCGGTGATTCACCCGAGGGTGTCGGCGTCCAACTTGTCGCGCCCAGCGGTGTTCGAACCACCGTGTATACTGACGCAGCGGGCAAATTCGAATTCCCCAAGATGCAAGCCGGTTCGTATACGTTGCGCATTGCAACGCCTGTCCCGTTCAAATCGTACCGGCGCGACTCAGTTTCGATCGAAGGCGCTACGAAGCTTCCGGACATTGTGCTGGAACGGGTGTCCGACTCGGACAGTCTGCCGGCCTCCCCGGAGCTGGAGTCGCAGCTCAGCGGCGCAGAGATCTTGTGGAACCTTCCGGGCACGGCGGAAGACAAAGCGATGTTGCAGAAGAATTGCTCCGGGTGCCACTCCTGGCAACAAATTTTCCGGAGCCGTTACGACGAACACGGCTGGAGACTGATCGTGGACCGCATGATGCATTTTACCGGCACCGCGATTGCCGTGCGGAATAAGAAGATGTCGGATCCAGACCCCGAATCCGATGTGCTGGTCAAATTTCTCACCAGGGTCCGCGGTCCGGATTCGCAGGATGCGCCGCTCCGCGTATTTCCGCGCCCCCGCGGCCAAGCGACCCGGGTCGTCGTCACCGAATACGAATTGCCGCAGCAACTGCTGGCTCTCCACGACGCCGCGCTGGATGGGCAGGGCAATGTCTGGTTCACCAGCCACAAGACCCGTTACGTTGGCAAGATGGACCCGAGCACGGGAATCTTCACCGAATACACGCTTCCGCTGACCCCGGGCGCCATGCCGGGGACGCATCATCAGGTCGTCGACAAGAACGGGATCGTCTGGATCTCGGAAAACTGGGCGCATCAACTCAACCGGCTGGATCCGAAGACCGGCGAAGTCAAGCAGGCCCGAATCGCGAGCCAGACTCCCATCAATGCCCCCAGTTTCGGAAATTTCACGCTGGACGCGGACGGCTTTGTGTGGGATGGGCGCGCCAGCCGCATCGTCAAAATGGACCCGAATACCGGCGAGGTCCTCAAGCAATGGCCGCTGCAGGCCAACAGCACCTATGACAACACCATTTCGTATGACGGCAAGTATTGGGGAGGCAGCGGGCCCGCAAATTGGGGCAATACGGTCGAGATGCTGGAGATTGACACCGGCAAGATACTGAACTTCAACAGCGGCTCTCACATGATGACCGCGAAACGCGGCGGCTTTGATCCGTTTGGAAATACCTGGTGGGGCGGGGCGGATGGCGCTTTGATCGAGCTGAACGCGAAGGCAGGCCGCATTGACGAACATTGGCCGCCGATCGCGCCGCACCCTTACACCGATTTCTACGAGGCCATGCCCGACAAAAACGGCGAGGTGTGGGCCGGCGTGCTGCACGGCCGTCAGATGGTTCGGTACAACCCCAAGACCGACCATTGGGTTGTCTATCAAATGCCGGAGCCATATTGCTATGACCGGCGAACGGTCATCGACACGTCTACCAAGCCGGCAACGGTCTGGTACGTGGACTACAATAACGACCTCGTCCGCGTGCAACCGCTGGACTGAGAGAGCCGTAAAGAGGAGGTATTTATGCGCATCTCGTCGAAGGCGTTGGGCTTTCCGGAGGCATTCCGGAACCTGAGACGATAAGGGAAAGCCGACGCTGGTGTATGTCCAGATCAGCAAGGACACGTTCCTGGAGCTGCAACCGGCCGGCGGCGCCCGCCCGGGATCAGCCACTATGGCGTTGTCGTGGACAACATGCGAGCGGCCACATCGATGTTCAAGCAGCGGGGAGCCAACGTTGCCGACATTCGCGTGAGCGGTACCAAGGCCATCCTATCGAATGTCACCGACCCGAATGGCGTCCGTATGGAGCTGCTTGAACTGCCTCCCGAGTCCCTGCACCGGCAAGCGATGGAGCGCTGGAAATAGGCCCCTGAGAGGAGAACTATGCAAAGATATGGCTGGGAGTTTTAACAACCTTTTTCGTGCTTTCGGCGGCTGACACCAAACCCAGTTCGGCCACCTACATCACCAACAACGACGTTCAGTCCACCCTGAAGCAGATGCCTCCCAACAAGGTCACCGATCAGCCGGTGCGCGTTGTGGATACAGGCAAGCAAAACGTGGGCATTGGAGTGGTCCATCGGTCAGCCCAAGCGGCCCAGAACGCCGTCGAACACGATCAAGTGACCGAGGTGTATCACATCCTGGCTGGCTCCGGAACCATGGTGACGGCCGGATCGCTGGTGAATCCGCAGAAGCGGCCGCCCACTGACGTAGCTTTCCGGGAACTAAGCGGCCCGAGCACAACCGGCGCCTCACTGCAAAACGGCGAAAGCCACCATGTCGGACCCGGCGACATCGTCATTATTCCTGCCGGCGTCGGGCACTGGTTCAGCAAGGTGGATGGCTCGATTGATTACGTCGTGGTTCGCATCGACCCTGACAAGGTGGTGCATCTCAAGTAGGCGCTCAATCGCCGGTCGCTAGTGTCGTGCGGTAACGGTGATCTCGATGTGCGCCTCGGGTACCGCGAGTTTGACCACACCCAACGTCGTACGCGAGGGCCGGTCAGTCTTGAAGTACGTCGTGTAGATTGCGTTCATGGGCTGGAACAAGTTCATGTCCGTTAGATACACCTGGACGGAGACCACGTCCGCGTAGGTCATCTTGGCTTCGCGCAGAATGATGCCGATGTTGTCCAGCGCCTGGTGGACTTCGGCTTCAAAGTTGTCCGGGACTTTTTGGGTTTTCAGATCCCGCCCGATCTGCCCGGACACGTACAGGGTGCCATCCACCAAAACCGCCGGATTGAACGCTCCGCCGGGGGCGAATTCCTTGGGTTGAATGATCTTCTTCTCGGCGAGCAGGGGCACGGTCGCGCCGAGCAAAACAACGGCAAACAGGCATGTGAGTTTCATGGGTATTAGTGAATCACACTGCGCCTTGCGCGTGCTGCTCCGGGTGTACAATACGGCCCGAGCCTTAAGGCATCACAGGTAGCGTTGGATGCGATCGCGGAAACGGGTATACATCCAGGAGACTCCGACCAGAATCAGTCCCAGCACGATGAAGGACAGGATGCGGTTGATGGTTTCGAGCTGCCGCAGATCGTAGAGGAACAGCTTAAGCACGCAGATCATGAAGAGCGCGAGACCGGACAAGCGCTGCAGCCGGTCGCGCAATGGGAAGCCGGCGCCAAGCAGCGCAAGCGCCTCCGCGGCCAAGACCATGGTCAACATACCACCCGAGATTTCGTAGAACAGCAAGATGGCTAGCAGGAGCGAGGCGAGTATCGAATAGAACACGCGGGCATAGCGCTCGATGCCCTCTCGAGCGTCGCGAGGTGCAAGCAGTTGGGCGGAATAGAGGCTAGCGATCACGACGGCTGCGGGCAGGACACGGGTGTGATTTCCGGCGAGAGTCACTGCGGTGAAAAAGAATGACAGCAGCGCGATCGCGTAGCTTTGCCGGCGCAGGTCGCCGACGGCGCGCAGTTGCCCGACCTCAAAGAGAGCGAGGCCGAATAGGGCCCACGCGATTACAGCCAACGTCTGGCCTAGCTCGAAGCGCGCGAGGGTCAGGAAGAGAATCGCCGGCGCGTAGAGATAGAGCCTGGAGCATGTGCGCTCGAATTCGGTGACACCGCTCCGCTGATAGCGCCACCATACGTAGTATTGCGACGCGAAAATCGGCATCACCGTGAATGTCCGGTACGTGAGTTGAAGCGCATCGCCCAATTCGGCGAAGTCGGACACAAACAACCGGCCGCCGACAGCGGCGGCGACCAGGTGGGCCCATAGGCGAAAGCGCGCGAGCGAGAATCGGAGTCCGATTTCGAACAGCGCCAGGCCCAGAACGGTCCAAGCCGGGGCGACCACGGGCGGCGGCACTCTGAGCCACACCAGCGTCATAGCGAAAAGAGTACCGGCGGCGGTGTAGAGGTCACGACACCACTCGCGCTCCCTATCGCCGATGCGATCGGGCATGCTACCGAAGATTCGAGCACTGACGGAAAAGCAGACTGCTGTTGCTATAGCGAGGGAGATGGATTCGGAGATATTGGAGCCGATTTGCGCATCGACCACGTGAGCCCAGAATAGGTTCCACAAACCGGCCGCAGATACAAAATAGGACAACCAGCGGAAATGTTTGGGCACATGTCGCAGGCCGAGTTCGAACAGAACCGCGCCCATGATCAGCCACGCGGCGCCGAGATAGTCGCCAGGCGCGAGCTTCCAAACGATGATGAACAGAAAGGCTGTGGCGGAGGCCGCCGTGATCCAGGAAACTTTCTTTTCGGCGTCGCCGAGCCGTGCAGCATCCTTGTCGAGGGCGATTCGCAGCGTGGCGGCGTAGTGGAGAGCCGCGCAAACCGCAAGCGGCAGCCAGGGGAAGGGCCAATCGGATCGTCCGCCGAACACGGGAATTCCAAACGAATTCAAGGCCAGTCCCGCGTCGGTACCAAGCGCGCCGACGATGTACGACTGGTATCGAAACTCGGCTTGGCGCAGGCGGAACCCCAGTTCGAACGACAGCGCAGCGAATACCAACCACGAAACGCAGAGGTATTGATGCGGGGTCTCGTAGCCAAGCACCATCGCCACCAGTCCCGCCGCCACTGAGCTATAGATCACGCCCTCGCTGGTGCGGAACAAGCGATTGATGTAGAAGACCGCGGCGGACAACGCTGCGATGGGCGACCAACTGGTCCACGTGCGCCCGGCGAATGCGATGGAACCGCCTTCCGATTGATCCACCAGCACAGCCTTGACTACCGATCCCGCAAAGGCGGCGCCAGCCAAGTGGCGCAGATACCTCTGTCTGAAACGAAATCCGGCGAGGAACAGGATCTCGCCTTCTATAAGCAGGCCGAAATTAATCCACTCGCCGGTCGCGCGAAGCAGGATGGCGGCAGCAGCCAACGCTGCGGAAATCGTGACGGGCCCTTCGTAGCTTCCACCTGCGATTCGGGCCAGGGTGCTGGAGTCTTCCTCAAAGCTGGACGGCGGACGTAGCCGCGCCCGCAGGATCGCACTGGCAAAATACAAAGTCGCACCGGCAGCCAGAAACATATATAGATGCTCCGGTGCCGCGCGCTGCCATTTCACGAGAGACAGGCCTAGAAAGCCGAGGGCGTTCATGGGCAGAATGAGCGACTCGATGGTCCAGTGAGCGGTGCTGCGGCGGATACGAAACAGATCGAACGTTTCAAATAGCAGCCAATACATCGCAAGGAGCGCTTGGGTGGACGCAAGCGGAGCGGCGACATCAGGTCGCGAAGCACAGGTGGCATAAGTGGCGAAGAGACCAAATACGGCCATTCGATTCCACTCGAAGCGATGCGCGAGATAGAGCAGCGATGCGGCGAGCGGCAGGAGCGCGAGCACGGAAAATGGTGTGCTCTCACTCAACGCGAGCGTGGCGAATGCGATGAAGTAGGCCAGTCCGCTCACCGTTTGCGATCTGTAGCGGAGCGAATGCAGAATCATTCCGCAGGCGGTTGCCAACAGCAGCGCGGTGGCGACGTACGGATTATCGATCACCTTGGCCGCGGGGAGAGCGTGCATGGCGTATGTGGTGAAGTACAGCGCCGCCCAGCCGCCGCCGATGAGCCCTCGCGCGAAGATCGCATAGGCTCGCTTGCGTTCAATGAACGCGCCCCCAACCAGCATGGTGAGTCCGACTGTCATTCCGATTCCGACACGTCCGGCGGGGCCAACGTGTGTGAATTCGTAGCCCAACAGCAGCGCGATCCCGATCACCAGCACCAGGACGCCGAGTTTGTTGAGCCAGTTTCCTCCGACCACTGCCTCCCACTCCGGGCCGCCCATGGATTCGCGAAGCTGGTCACGCCAGGCAGGTTGACGCGGCACGGGCTCGCGGAAGAGTTCGGATGCTGCGACGTCTGGTGCTACCCGGGGCACCGGTGCCGTTAGACGTGTCGGCTCAGGCGGTGGTACGGCAATCGACGGTGGATCGAACACCATGGAAGGAGGTGGCTCGAATGGTTTGGAGTAGAGCGGTGGCGCGGGCGCCGGTGGCGCAAGTGCGGGCTTCTCTACCGGCCGCACTGCTTGCGATTTCTCGAGTTCCCAAACGCGGCGCGTTAGTTGAGCGATCCGCTCGCCATCGCGACTCCGCTCGTATTGATCTTGATTGAGGCGGTCTTCGGCGCGCCGTAATCGGCTATAGAGGTACGCCCAACCCACCAGCGCAAAAAGGAACAAGAGAAAACCCATACATTGCTCCGTTAGCCAACAGCAGCTTCCGCTGACTCCCAGGAAGGGGTTATATTGACCCGGTTATTGGTCGCCGTTAAACCCCAGAGGACCTGGGTCCCGAGGAAGGGTTGAAAGGCTCGGTCGTGCAAAAGACCCGCGTGTTCGGTGGGTTCGTTTGGTAATTCGACTGCTGTCTCCATACCATCTATTCGGCATTTTCAAGACCAAAGGCGCTCTTGGCTGGCACACGTGTTTTCAACGGCTTAGTAGAACTACTGGCGTTCTAATGAAACATTGAATGTACTTCCATGTACAACGAATGCAAGCTAGCTTCGGCGAGGACGGCTTTGACTGATGAATCAAAAGGGCAGACCAACCTAGAAAATTTCATTGAAAGAGCCCTCATTGAAAGAACCGCGCGTCGCTGAATGGAATATAATTAGCCAGCGCGAGGGTTCACATGGCATCGATTAAATTCACGCTGAACGGAAAACAGCAAGCCGTGGATGTCGCTCCTGACATGCCACTGCTTTGGGTCCTGCGGGATACCCTGGGGCTGACCGGCACCAAATTCGGCTGCGGCATGGCACTGTGCGGCGCATGCACGGTTCACATCAATGGCACTGCGACGCGCTCCTGTGTGACGCTGATGTCCAGCGTTGCGGGGAAAAGCGTAACCACAATCGAAGGCCTCTCGGCCGACGGCAATCATCCCGTCCAGGTGGCCTGGATGGAGGCCGACGTCCCCCAGTGCGGTTATTGCCAGTCCGGCCAAATCATGACGGCGGCGTCACTGCTGGCCAAGAAGGCTCGCCCAACCGAGGCTGACATCGACGAGGCGATGCACGGCAATATCTGCCGTTGCGGCACCTACCAGGCAATCCGGCTAGCAATTCATCGGGCTGCAGAAATCAAAGCGCAAGGAGGCAGGGCATGACTACTACAATCAATGTCAGCCGGCGTGGCTTTTTAACCGCCACTGGCGGTCTGGTGTTAGGGTTCGTGCTGCCAGACAGAAGCCGGCTCGCGGCGCAACAGGTCGGAATACCGCCTGCCAACCTCTTTGCTCCGCCGCCCGGAGGGAAGCCGAACGCCTACATTCACATTGCGCCGGACGAGAGCGTTACGTTTCTGATCCCCAAGGGAGAGATGGGGCAAGGCCCCACCACCGCGTGTTCGCAGTTGTTGGCCGAAGAGTTGGAGTGCGATTGGGCCAAGGTCCGGATGGAAATTGCGCCGGTGGACCCTGCCTCCTATGGTCACCAGACCACGGTGGGAAGCATGGCCATTCGTACTAGTTGGGAACCGTTGCGACGAGCGGGCGCCGAGGCTCGCGAGATGCTGATTCAAGCTGCGTCCCAGAAATGGCGCGTCGAAGCATCGCAATGCCGCGCGGAGAACGGATTCGTCATCAACCGCGCCAGCAGCGCTCGCCTGAGTTACGGAAGCTTGGCGGAAACGGCGGCCAAGCTGCCCTTGCCGGCCAACGTTGCCCTCAAGGACCCGAAGGACTTCCACATTATTGGAAAGCCTGTGAAGCGGCTGGACACTCGGGAGAAAGTGACCGGTCGTGCAAAGTTCGGAATCGATGCGCGGCCCGAAGGGTTGCTCTACGCTGTAGTCGAGCGCTGCCCCGTGTTCGGCGGCAAAGTCGCCAGTTTCGACTCCAGCAAGGTCAAGGCCGTCCCTGGTGTGAAGGACGTAGTTCCGACTTCCCGCGGCGTTGCCGTGGTTGCCGATAGCACCTGGGCGGCTTTGCAAGGCCGCAAGGTTCTCACCGTTCAGTGGGATGAGGGTGCCGGTTCGTCTGTCTCGAGCGCCAGCATCCGGCAGATGTTCGTGGATCGCGCCAAAGAGAAGGGCGCGGTTGCCCGCAAGGAGGGCGACGCCGAATCCGGTTTGGCCAAAGCGGCCAAGAGAATCGAAGCCGTGTATGAGGTTCCGTTTCTTTCGCACACCCCGATGGAACCGATGAACTGCACGGTGCATGCGCGGCCGGATGGCGCGGAGGTATGGGCTTCTACCCAGAGTCCAACCACCTCCCGGAAAGTGGTCGCCGACACCCTCGGGTTGCCGCCCGAGAAGGTCAACTTCCATACGATGTACTGCGGTGGAGGATTTGGCCGCCGTGGCGAAGGCGAGTTGGATTGGGTGCTGGAAGCAGCGGAAGTCGCGAAGCAATTTACGCTGCCGGTAAAGGTCACCTACACGCGCGAGGACGATACGCAACAGGACTACTATCGGCCCGCATCTTACGTCGAATTCTCCGGGGGACTCGACGCCGAGGGCTGGCCCGCCGCGCTAATGGCCAAGATTGCCTGTCCGTCCTTCGGCTTCCTGCGCGACGGCGTCGATTTCACCGCCGTGGTCGGATTGAGCGATTTGCACTACGAAATCCCGGATCTGTTAGTTGATTACCGGATCGCCAACACCATAGTCCCCGTTTCCTATTGGCGCGCGCCTGGGGCCAACCAGAACACGTTCTTCGCCGAGAGTTTTCTGGACGAGTTGGCGGCCGCGGGAGGCAAGGACCCGTTAGAGGTGCGCCGCCGGCTTCTGGGAAAGACTCCCCGGATGCTCAATGTTCTGAACCTGGCCGCTGAAAAAGCGAATTGGGGCAAACCGCCCGCCGGACGATTCCAAGGCGTGGCGGTGGGGAATGCAGCCGGCGCTTTTGTCGCGCAGATCGCTGAAATCTCGGTCAGCCGATCTGGGGTGCGCGTGCACCGCGTGGTCTGCGCGGTGGACTGTGGGCTGGTGATCAATCCGGGCATTTTACAGCAACAAGTTGAAGGCGGAATTGTTTTCGGCCTCAGCGCGGCTCTCAAAGGTGAGATCACGATAGAGCGCGGGCGGGTTCAGCAAGGCAACTTCGACACCTATAATGTCTGGCGGATCGACGAGATGCCCAAAATCGACGTGCACATCGTGCCGAGCAAGGAGCGGCCGACTGGCGCGGGCGAGGCCACAAATCCGCAAATCGTCCCAGCCATCAGCAATGCGGTTTTCGCGGCTACCGGCAAGCGCATTCGCAAGTTGCCAATCCGGGCGGCGAACTTAGCTTAGGTTAATCCTAAACGCGATGGCCAGAATCGGGCGGCATGCGTTTCTGGCGGCGCTGTGGACGGCTTGTCTGCTGGGCGCCGCCGACGAGCGCGATGCCGAAAGTCTCCGCGATTTAGACGGCGTTCGCGTGGCAGTCGAAGATCCATCCCTAGCCTTTCCCGTGAAGGGAGTCTCGAGCGACGACCTCAGGCGAGCCGCTACCGTGAAACTGCAGCAGGCCGGCGTCCACGTATTCAATAACGGCGAATACCCGGTGGGCGATCCCTATTTGCGCGTCCAGGTGACCACCACAAAGGAGAATCGCGGCCTCGCGGGCTACCACGTTGAAGTCGATTTCGTACAAATTGTCTTTATGCGGCGGAACCCTTCGGTTACGTTCAATCGTGCCGAGACTTGGAAGGCCCGGGAACGAATGGGCCTTGTCCTCACCCCCCGGCTGGCAGATGCAATCCGGCAAGAGTTGTCGGCGCAGTTGGATCAGTTCATCAGTGCCTACCGTTCAGTGAATCCGTAAGAGCGGCCGCGCAAATGGGAAGAGGTTTGCGCGCCGAGGCTTGACACCCGGGATTACTCTACGTAGACTCACACAAACGAGGTTCACGAATTTGGCAAAGCAAAAGAAAAGTCCTGTCGATCGGCGTGGATTCTTAAGAGGCGTAGCGGGCGCTGCAGCCCTGGCAGCTCAAGTTCCCAGCGCGGTAGCCCAAGTCCGCGCCGTGAGTGCTCCTGACAGCTCCGCGGCGGAGGCCCCGTCCAACGCCCGCCCCGGTTCCGACTTCATGCTGGATGTCATCAAATCGTTGGGATTCGAGTATATTTTCGCGATGCCAGGCTCCAGTTTCGCGGGATTTCACGAATCGGTCCTCAATTACGGCGGCAACAAGAACCCCGAGTACATCACTTGCATGCATGAAGAGTCCTCGGTGGCAATGGCAAATGGTTACTTCAAGATCGAAGGCAAGCCGATCATGGTGTGCGCGCATGGAACCGTTGGGTTGCAGCATGCGGCCATGGCGATTTATGACGCCTTCTGCGACCACGTACCGGTTTACATCCTGCTGGGAAACACATTGGACGCCACGCGCCGGCCCGGCGAAGTCGGGTGGGTCCATAGCGTCCAGGATGCCGCCGCGATGGTTCGCGATATCACGAAATGGGACGATACCCCGGTCTCGCTGCCGCACTTTGCCGAATCCGCTATACGCGCTTACAAAATAGCGATGACTCCGCCGATGATGCCGGTCGTCTTGGTGGCGGATACCGAAATGCAGGATCAGTCCATGCCACCGGGAACGGACACGCGCATTCCCAAGCTGTCCCTATCATCGCCGCCGGCGGGTGACTCGGCGGCCGTGGAGGAGGTTGCGAAGCTCCTGGTGGCGGCGGAAAATCCGGTGATCGTGGCCAGCCGCGCCGCGCGCACCCCGGCTGGACTGAAGCTGATTGTGGAACTGGCCGAGACGCTCCAAGCCGGAGTGGTGGATCAGCACCGGCGTTTGAATTTCCCCACGCGCCATCCGCTGAGTCAGAACTTGCGCACTCAGGGCAAGCCTGCCATCGTCCCAGCAGCTTGGAACACGGACGTGATCTTGGGACTCGAGAGTAGTGATTTCTACGCGACCATCCGCCAAGCCAAGCAGCGCGGGAATGTGAAGGCGATCAGCATTAACTCCGGAGACCTTTATTCGAAAAGCAATTACCAGAATTTTCAGCGCTATGCCGAGGCCGATCTGTCCATCGCCGCCGACGCCGAAGCCACGCTGCCTGCACTGATCGAGACGTGCAAGCGGCTGATTACTGCGGACCGCAAGCGCGCGTTTGAAGCCCGTGGCGCCAAACTGGCCGAAGCGCACCGGAACGCCATGGAGAAGACCCGCGCCGATGCAGCCTACGGTTGGGATGCCAGCCCTATCAGCACCTCCCGCCTTTCGGCGGAACTCTGGGAGCAGCTGAAGAACGAGGATTGGTCGCTGGTCACCGAAGGCTTCTGGATCCGCGAATGGCCGCTGCGATTGTGGAATTTCGACAAACACTATCAATACATCGGAGGCGCCGGGGGAGAGGGTGTAGGCTACACCGCCCCGGCTGCGGTGGGTGCCGCGATCGCCAATAAGAAACATGGGCGCTTGAGCGTTGCCATTCAACCCGACGGGGATCTGATGGTTGCCAACGGCGTATTGTGGACCGCGGCCCACCATCGTGTGCCGCTGCTCATGGTGATGCACAACAATCGCGCGTACCACCAGGAAGTGATGGGACTCCAAGGCTTGGCCAACCGCCGACAGCGCGGCGTGGACAACATCGGAATTGGCACCAAGATCTACGATCCTTTCATCGACTACTCCAAACTGGCGCAGAGCATGGGCGTGCAGGCGGAAGGACCGCTTTCCGATCCCAAGGATCTTTCGGCGGCAATCCGGCGCGGAATTGATGTTGTAAAACGCGGCGAGCCTTATCTAATCGATACCCTCACGCAGCCCAGGTAAAGAGGAAACATGTCAAAACTCGTGGCCGTTTTCGTGCTGCTCGGAGCTGTCCTGATGGGTCAGAACAATGCCGCGCCCCCGGGGAATGCCGAGAACGGAAAGCGCCTGTTCCTCCAGAAGGGCTGCTATGAGTGCCACGGCACCGTGGGCCAGGGGGGAACAGGTCCTCGGCTGGCCCCTCGCCCGCTCGCCCTTCCTGCGTTGATGGCTTACATCCGCCAGCCCGCGGCCGCCATGCCGCCTTATTCCAACAAGATCCTGCCAGACTCTGAAGTCGCGGACATCCGGGCTTACCTGGCATCGATTCCAGAGCCGCCTCCGGTAAAGAATATTCCGCTATTGAATCAATGACTGGGGTAGACCGCGGTTAGGCGTACGTGGGTAGACCGCATGGGTGCGCTATTCGCCAGGACAGCTCCGCGTGCGCGGTGAGGGTCCCTTGCCCGATTTGTCGCTTCCCAGTTAGGAAGCGAACCCAATGCCAACCTTGCAATACAACAGAATGCCCAGGCTGGACGAGTGGCGCTCAGACAGCAGTGTAACCCTTGCTGTCAGGAGCAAAGATTCCGTACTGTGCCGCATCGACAGCTTGATCGATGCATTCTACACGCCGGGCCCGCTGTTTGTGGGCCACGTGATCACTTGCGACCTCTTTTTCACCCTGGACTATTGGCTCAAGTCCTATCGTACGAACGGGACGACGAACGCTTCCTGAGTATGCGCCATTCAGACCCTGTATGAGTTCGTCGTCAACCGGCTTTGCACTATCAATTCGCTGTCGCGGGAGCTTGAATTGATGTTCGGACGAGAAATGTTCAAAACTGGCATCGAAGTACCTAACGACTTGGGAGGCGAACTCGCGTCTCCTTGGCGGAGATGAGTTCAGCGCGTCTATTTCTCCACTGGCTTCGAGGCCGCCTCGATGATGGCGTTCAGCGTCGGAATATCTTTCAGCTCCGGCGCAGTGCTCTTGAAGGTGCGGATGTAGGCGTAAATGTCCTTGGCCTGTTTATCGGACATGGTGCTCTCTGCAAAATTCGGCATCGAGGTTGATTTGGGTATGGGCGCCACGTTCGCGCGGGCCCGAAGGAAAAGAATGAACTCCTGCTCGGTGGCGAGATGTCCCCAAGTTCCTACGAAACGGCGCGCTCCGGTCTCGCCGTTGTAGCCATGGCAGGCATAGCAGCTATATGCAAAGAACAATGTCTTGCCATTCGCAGGATCACCCGTAACCGGACTGGTCGGCGGCGGGTTATTGGGAAGAACCGCTCCCCGGCCACCCTGCCCTTGGGCATTTAGGCCGGCCGCCGAAACCAGGAGCAGGCAGAGTGAGAGGGAAAGAAGTAAGACTGTGGGTTTGGAATTTCTATTCACGTCGTACTCCTATCTTGGTTGGGTGATCACGTCGATCATATACGGCTCACCGCGTTTCACCGAATCCACGCCGCGTTTCAACGCAGCCGCCAAGTATGTCGGATCGGAAATCGGTCCCTCGCCGGCCATGCCGTAGCCCGCGGCCATCTTTGTGTAGTCTATGTACGGCTCTCTGAGCGTGCTGCCGATGTGCGCGCGGTCCGTACCCCGGCCGCGAACGCCAGTCATGTACGCGACATACATGAATTCCTGGTGCCACGCGCGATTGTTGTGCATGATGGTCAGCAAAGGAAGCTTGTGATGTGCGGCCGTCCATAGAACGCCGGGCGCATAATTGAGATCGCCATCGCATTGGATATTCACGACGATTCGATTGCGATTCTTGGCCGCGAGCGCGGCGCCTACCGATGCCGGAGCTCCGTAACCCATACCGCCCGCGCCCTGGCCCCCCAGGTAGCTATAAGGTTTGTTGTGATCCCACAACTGGACGTTGTGGTTGCCGGAAAAGAAGGTTGGAGAGGAAAGACACCAGTCCTCCTTCATGATCAATGGCCAAAGTTCGGCGTAAACGCGGGCCGTGCTGATCGGGCTTCCATTCCAGCCGGCTCTCTTCATTTCCACGGCTTGAGTGACCGCCTGCAAGTGCGCACGTTGGTTTGCCTCGGCGTGTTTAGCCCGGCGATCTTGGATGAGAGCTTTCTTATCCGCAGTCTGCAGCCGCTTCACTTCTTCGATGATGGCCGGCAGGCTCGCCTCGGCGTCGGCCTGGATCGGAGGCGCATTGTTGACATCGCGCCCGCCTCGGCCGCCACCCTCGACGCTGCCATTGCCATCCAGGCCGCCGAATCCAATATGGGTAACATCTCTTTGCGCGACGATGGTCGGCAGATCCGGACCAATGATGGAAGCCTGGGCGCCGCGCGTTTCGAGACCGAGCGTGTAATCGTATGCCGTGCTTGCCCCGGGCCCACAGAGGGCATTACGCTGCGGGAAACTCATGGGTCCACGGTCCGCGGCTGTGTTGGCGGACGCGCCCACCAGTTCGGCAAGCTCAACCGCGAGCTCTACGCCGCGGGGGGTTCGCAGGCGTCCTACCGCGATCCGTGGGTTTTGTGCATCCACCAGGCCCTTTGCGATTTCCTTCGCCCGTGACGAGTCCACTGTTGTGAATTGCGGCGGTTTGTACCCGGGGAGCTTGCCCGTGGGCGCATCCATTTTCTGGAGCTCTGAATCCATCACCACCAAAGCCGGCGCCATGGGCGGAGTAATGGCCTCGTTATAAGCGCGTTGAATTGCCACGAGCGCCTCGTCCAGCGTCTTTGGTTGAGCGTCCCACTTGGTGAAACTCCGAGACAATCCCGCCATATCGGCGGCGGTGTGCGACGGTATATCGCCCCGGTCGTTTCCAACCAGTATCAACACGGGCGCTCGATCATAGTAGGCGTTATAAATGGCCATCGCCGCGTGTTGAATGCCGATGGTGCCATGTAACAGAGCAAGCATGGGTTTGCCTTCCGCTTTGGCGTAACCATGAGCCATGGCAACAGCGGATTCTTCATGCAGCGCGGTAATGAACTCCGGCGTCTGGTTTCGGGGGCTGCCATAGTTGATGAACGATTCTTGCAGACCTTCGAAAGTCGATCCCGGATTCGCCGCTACGTATTCAATGCCCAGGTCTCTGACCACTTGAACCATGAGGTCCGAACCGGGACGGGTGACCGCGCGCGCCGTTGCCGGCGGACGAACGTTCCCGGCATCCCGCGCGATTTGCTCTTCGGTCGGCGCCGGCGCGCCCGCTGAGGCCGCCGGGCCTGGCCGGTTGACTTCACTTTGAGCTTTCGCGGTGGGGCTGGTTGTTGCTAGCGCCGCTGCTCCGGCCGCCGCATTTTTCAAGAAGCCACGACGGTCAAAGGAGGCTTTCCTGGATTTCATGGTGTTAACTCCTGTTCGTGATCGCTAACGCTTCACCAACGCACACATACTGTCAACACTACACCAAAAGCAGTACCTCAGGGTAAACCGAAATCGGTCTCTGGGCGGATGAGCTTGAAGTGGGTCGGCCGTATGCTCAGCGATTCCGGCGGCGCAGTTTTCCGGGTCAACTTCCGCGAATCAGACTTGGAGACCAACGGCGCGGCTGGCCCGATCGGTGTGAGTCGGAGCCAGCGGCGGGCGTGGCCGTGCTTTGCCGTCTACTCCCGTGGGTTCGTTTGGCGACGACTACCTAATCTCGGGGACCGTCCAGCGCCGGTGAGCCTTCTTTAGGCTCTTAAGCGGTAACTCGGCGAACTACGCCGGCGGCTGGTCGAGGCTTCGCGCGCCGCCCAGCCGCAAGTTCGCAAACCAGTGCGACTCCGGCCAATGCCGCGCCAGTGTAAAAGGCGGCTTGGTAATCGTGATACTTGTCGTATAGCACGCCGCCGATGCGCGGGCCGATGATTCCCGCCACGCCCCACGCGGTGAACAGCAGGCCGTAATTGATCCCTGCGTTCCGCGTACCCCAGAAATCGGCCGCGGCCGCTCCGTTCACCGAGAGCTGCGTGCCATAGCACCAGTACACGACGAAAACCAAGAGATACAAAAGGACGACGTTCCCGCCAACAGCGTACAACAGCGGCATGGCCACCATCGAGATGCCGATCATGACGCGCAGCACGTTAATACGGCCCAGCTTGTCGGACATCCAAGCCGACAGGACTCGGCCAGACGCATTTCCAAAGGCGCCGACCACCAGCGTCATCGTGGCCAGGGAAGCTGCGGCGATACCCGCGCTGGCGGCGAACGGCACCAGTTGGCTTATCACCATCAAGCCGGCCGAGCAGCCGAGGGCATAGGCCACCCACATGAGATAAAAGGTGGGCGTCCGAAGCACCTCAGCCGGGCTCAAGTCGCGCGCAGGTCCGCTGGAGCTGCCGGCCACTGGTATCCAGCCAGGCGGCTTGTAACCGATCGGCGGGTTCTTCAGGAGAAACGCCCCCAACAGCGTCATGACCAAAAAAATCGCGCCCAAAATCTTGAACGTCGCTGGCAGACCGTAAGTGGGTATCAGTTTCAATTGCGATAGCGGCCCAAATATGGCCGAGCCCGCGCCGTACCCGCCCACCGCGAGACCCACGGCCAAGCCTCGTTTGTCTGGAAACCACTTCGCCATTACCGGGATCGGTGTGGCGTACCCAAAGCCGTTACCCAAGCCGATCATCCCGAAGCAGACCCACAAATACGGGAGGTTGGCCGCATACGAGCACAGGAAAAAGCCTAGGCTCGCCAAGATGCTGCCGGCCAGCGAACAGAATAGCGGTCCGATTCTATCCTGGATGCGCCCGGCTACAACAAAGCCAAGGGCGAGCATCACGACAGCTATTGTAAACACCATGGACGTGTCGGCGCGTTTCCATCCAAATTGCTTCTCCAGCGGAGCCACAAACACGCTCCAGGCGTAGAGAGCGCCAAGCGCCAGGTTCATGGATACTCCGCCAAACACTCGCCACCATCGGCTGATTCCGTGTCCAGCGGCGGGCAGATCCTCGATTGCCATAGTTCTGTTTTCCTTCGGTAGTTTACGTCCTCACAGTATATACACACGAGAGGCGAGCTTGGATCTCGCGATTCGAGCCAACCACTTGCAGACTGTTCAGCGAGAGTTTTTTTAAACTTGTAAACCGCACGGCCTGCAGCGAACGATTGTTCCGGGTTGGTACCAGCGCGGGATGCGGTATTTTGCGGATAACGCCAAACGAGCGACTGCGGATACGACACGCCCGGTATCCGGTGATCCGCTAAAACTTCGCCATACAACGAGCTTTGGCTCTACGAAATCGTCGCGTTGGTATGGTCAGGCCGTAGACCGATCGAACTGCCGGTGCGAAGTTGTGCCCCCAATGTTTCTCTAAGAACGAGTAGAATTGAGTCCAATGCGCATCGCCATTGGGATCACCATCTACTTAATTTGTTCACCTCTTTCAGCACAGTGGCTGAATTACCCTACTGCGGGGATTCCTCGCCTGCAGGATGGCAAGCCGAACCTGACCGCGCCGGCGCCCCACACTGCCGATGGCAAACCAGATCTCTCCGGAATCTGGGGCTTGCCTTGTCCGGTTGCCAACGCGGTAAACGGCACCGTCAGGGGCCCGAATGTGTTTTGTGGTACCGAGGTCTCAGTCCTACCCGAGTTTTTCGACTTCGGCCACTCTCTTAAAGGTGGTCTGCCCTACCAGCCCTGGGCCGCCGAGGTGGTGAGAAAGACCAGGGCCGCTGGCCGTCCCGACGACCCTCTGAGCCGTTGCTTTCCCGCGGGCGCGGTGCGGCTGGAAGTGTTTCCTTTGTTCCGCAAGATGATCCAGGTTCCGGGCCTTCTGGTGATCCTGAACGAACATAACGCCAGCTATCGCCAGATCTTCACCGATGGGCGGCCTCTGCCCGTGGATCCGAACCCGTCCTGGAACGGCTACTCGTCTGCGAAATGGGAAGGCGACACGCTCGTTGTGCAGACCATCGGATTCCGCGACGGGTTGTGGCTCGATACCGGAGGCAGCCCTCTCACAGATGCCGCAAAGGTCACGGAAAAATTCCGGCGTTTGAACTACGGGACACTGGAGATCGACCTAACGGTCGACGATTCGAAGGCCTACACCAAGCCGTGGAGCATCAAGGTGACGCAGATCATCGCGCCCGATACGGAACTGTTGGATTATATTTGCCTGGAAAACGAAAGGGACGTCCAGCACCTGCCCTCACAGATTAAGTAGAGATGGATTTCATATCGTGGGCAGCGGGATCATTTACGTGCGCGCCGTTGTTCTGAGGCATCTTCCGGGGCGAGTTCCCGCGGCTTTTCGGGTGATATCGGCAAGGTGTGTTGTGGCCGGGAATGATCTCGTTCGGAAGGTTGGTCGGGGCGAGTGGATTCGAACCACCGACCTCCTGGTCCCGAACCAGGCGCTCTAGCCAGGCTGAGCCAC
>Ga0209415_10006694_pt1 | contig 20356 bp, 14 predicted proteins | sample PeaSoiSIISIP2007_FD_187696 | JGI IMG/M metagenome (GOLD analysis project Ga0209415, IMG submission 187696) | Peat soil microbial communities from Weissenstadt, Germany - SII-SIP-2007 (SPAdes) (version 2) | ecosystem: Environmental > Terrestrial > Soil > Wetlands > Peat | place: Germany...
ATTGGAGATCGCGATCGAGTAGAACTCGCCGCGCGAATGGTCGCCGCGCAGGATGCAGCTCGGGTACTTCCAGGTGATGGCCGAGCCGGTCTCGACCTGCGTCCACGAGATCTTGGCGTTGCGGCCGCGGCAATCGCCGCGCTTGGTCACGAAGTTATAGATGCCGCCCTTGCCGTTCTTGTCCCCGGGGTACCAGTTCTGCACCGTCGAATACTTAATCTCGGCGTCATCGAGTGCGATCAGCTCCACCACGGCCGCGTGCAGCTGATGCTCGTCGCGCATGGGCGCCGTGCAGCCCTCGAGGTAGGACACGTAGGCGCCCTTCTCCGCGATGATGAGCGTGCGCTCGAACTGACCCGTCTGCTTCTCGTTGATGCGGAAGTAGGTCGACAGCTCCATGGGGCAGCGCACGCCCTCGGGCACGTAGACGAACGAGCCGTCGGAGAACACCGCGGAGTTGAGCGCGGCATAGAAGTTGTCGCCCTGCGGCACCACGGAGCCGAGGTATTTGCGCACGAGCTCCGGGTGCTCGCGCACCGCCTCCGACATCGAGCAGAAGATCACGCCGGCCTTGGCCAGCTCGGCCTTGAAGGTGGTCACGACCGAAACGCTGTCGAACACGGCATCGACGGCGACGCGCGACGTCTTCACGCCGGCGAGCAGCTCCTGCTCCAGCAGCGGAATGCCGAGCTTGGCATAGGTCGCGAGCAGTTCCGGATCGACGTCGGCAAGGCTCTTGGGGCCCTCGCTCGATGCCGGCGCGGCATAGTAGTAGAGATCCTCGAAGTCGATCTTCGGATAGGTGACGTTGGCCCACGTCGGCTCGGTCATGGTGCGCCAGCGGCGGTAGGATTCAAGCCGCCACTCGAGCATCCACGCAGGCTCGCCCTTCTTCTCCGAGATGAAGCGCACGATGTCCTCGCCGAGACCCTTCGGCGCCTTCACCGTCGCGATCTTCGTCTCGAACCCGTACTTGTACTGGTCGACGTCGATCTTCTTGACCTGGTCGATCGTCTCTTGAACCGCCGGCATAACTACCCTTTCGCTTCGAATTCTTGGCTCACGCGGCGATCGCCGCGGGCTTTGCAACCTTCTGCCAGGCCGCCAGGAACGCGGCGATGTCGCCTTCGCTCGTCTCCGCTCCGATGCTCACGCGGATCGCGGTCCGCGCCATCTCGGGCGCAAGCCCCATCGCCTCGAGCACGTGGCTGGTGCCGACCTTGCCCGACGAGCAGGCGGCGCCCGCGCTCACCGCGATGCCTTCGAGATCGAGCTTGATCACGAGCGTCTCGGCGCGAGCGCCCGGCAGCGCGATGCAGGACGTATTGGCGATGCGCCGAGCTTCGCCGCCGACGATGACGGCCGTGGACGTTGCGCGCGCTACTCCCGCCTCGAGCTTTACGCGCAGCCTCTCGATGCGTTCCGCTGCGTCGGCCTCGCACCGGATCGCCTCGGCGGCGGCTCCGAACCCGGCGATGCCCGGCACGTTCTCGGTGCCGCCGCGGCGGCGACGCTCCTGCCCGCCGCCGGTGACAAAGGCCGGCAGCGCCACGCCATCGCGCACGATAAGCGCGCCGACGCCGCGTGGGCCGCCCATCTTGTGGGCAGATAGCACGAGCACGTCGGCGCCGAGCGCCTTGAAATCGAATGCCATGCGCCCGGGCGCCTGCACCGCATCGACATGCATGGTGGCGCCGATCTCACGCGCGAGCGCGGCGACCTCGGCGACCGGCTGCACCACGCCGGTCTCGTTGCTCGCCGCCATGAGGCTCACGAGAACACGCTGCGAGCGAGAGCGCGCGCGGCCGAGCAGGGCTGCGGCCGCGTCCAGGTCGACGGCGCCACCGGGCGCCACGGGGAGCGAGGCCAGCCGCGCGCCGCAGGATCGCGCCGGCGCCAGCACGGAGTCGTGCTCGATCGCGGACACGCAGATCTCGTCCCAGCCGCCGGCCACCACGCAATTGTTCGCTTCCGTGGCGCCGCTGGTGAACACCACCTCCGACGGGCGCGCGTTGACGAGCCGTGCCACCTGCTCGCGCGCCCGCTCGATGATGGCGTGCGCGGCCCGGCCTTCGGCGTGTACCGACGACGGGTTGCCGACCGCATCGAGGGCCGCGACAAGAGCGGCACGCGCTTCCGCGCGCAGCGGCGCCGACGCGTTGTAGTCGAGGTATGTGCGGGAACCGGTCATCCGACCGCCAGCTCCTTCTCCCGCGGCTGCACCGCGAGCTTGTCGGCGGGAATGCCGTCGAGAACCTCCTGCAGCGTCACCTTCGCCAGGAACGCCGCGATATGTCCGCCGAGCGCGTGCCAGAGGCCGTGCGTCAGGCAGCGCTGGTCGCCGAGGCAGCCGGCGTCGCCGTCGAGGCAGCGGGTCATGCGCGTCTCCTCCTCCACGGCGTTCATGATCTCCGAGATGGCGATGTCGTGCGCGCGGCGTGCGAGCACGTAGCCGCCGGTCCGCCCGCGTGCGCTTTCGACGAGACCGGCGCGGCGCAGGCGCAAGAAGATCTGCTCGAGATAGGCGACCGACAGGTTCTGCCGCTCGGCGATGGCCGAGAGCGGCACCGCCGCGCCCTGACCGTCGGCCTCGCACGCCCCGCACTTGGCAAGATCGGCCATGGCCATCACGGCGTACCGGGCTTTAGTATTCAACTCCACGACGCTACATCCTCCGGCCAGCGGTGCCGCCTCGCGCCGGATTTCCGGCGCTTTCGCTTGCAATCGGCACCCGGGCCTGTGCTAAGAAGCGCGACCGTCAAGAGCCGGGCTGCCGCTGGACCCCGCTCTTTCGAACAGTTCTAAAGTTGAATATGAAAATTCCGAGCCCACAAGTCAAGGTTTCGGAGCGGCCAAATTAAGGGTCCCGCCGACCCCTGCGGACCGGGCCACAACCCCAAAGAGCTGGAGAGAGATGCCCGAGCTGATCATCAATGGGCCCGCGGGCCGCATCGAGGCCCGCTATCACCACGATAGCGCGGGCGACGGCCCCATCGCCCTCATCCTGCATCCCCACCCGCAGTTCGGCGGGACCATGAACAACCAGGTGGTCTACACGCTCTACCACACGTTCGCCGAGCGCGGCTTCTCGGTGCTGCGCTTCAACTTCCGCGGCGTCGGCCGCAGCCAGGGCATCTGGGATGGTGGCCCCGGCGAGCTTTCGGACGCAGCCTCTGCCCTCGACTGGCTGCAGATCGTCAAGCCTGACGCCAAGAGCTGCTGGATCGCGGGCGTCTCCTTCGGCACCTGGATCGCCATGCAGCTTCTCATGCGGCGGCCGGAGGTGGAGGGCTTCATCTGCGTCGCCCCGCCCTCGAACCTCTACGACTTCTCGTTCCTGGCGCCATGCCCCTCGTCCGGCCTGATGATCAACGGCGACAAGGACCGCGTGGTGCCGTCGCATTCCGTCGGCGAGCTTTCCCAGCGCCTCAAGACGCAGCGCGGCATCAAGATCACGCACCAGGTCGTTCCCGGCGCCAACCACTTCTTCGAGAACAAGCTCGACGAGCTGAAGGAGGCGGTGGGATCCTACGTCGATATGCGCATGGAGCAGGCCGAGAAGGACCGCGCCAAGGAGAAGGAGCGCGAGCAGGAGCGTGAGCGCGAGCGTCAGCGCCAGCGCGAGATCGAGCGGCAGGAAGAGCAGAACGGCGGCGGCGTCGAAGTCTGAACCGGCTTCGGCGGCGAGCGCGGGTACATGGCATCGTGACCAAGATCGTGCTGTGGGTAGCAGGCCTTCTGGTTGTCTTCGCCGCGCTCGGGGCGGCGGCGTACTGGTATTCGCTGAGCCTGCCGGGAAAGAGCTTCGAGGGCCCGCTGGCGCCGCCGACCACGGCCGAGGAGGACGTCGCCCGCCGCCTGCAGCGCCACGTCGTGGCCATCGCGAGCGTACCCCACAACGTCTCGCATCCCGAGGAGTTGGATAAGTCCGCCGCCTACATCGAGGGCGAGCTGAAAGCGCTCGGCTACACGCCGCTTGCGCAGGTCTACGACACCGACGGCAAGTCCGTGCGCAACATCGAGGTCGTGCTGGCACCGCCGGGCGCGGGCCCGGAGACCGAGAGCGTCGTCGTCGGCGCGCATTATGATTCCGCCGGCGTCGCGCCCGGAGCCAACGACAACGGCACCGGCGTCGCCGCCGTGCTCGAGCTGGCGCGCATGCTCAAGGGCGTGCCGCTGAAGAACCGCACGCTGCGGCTCGTGCTCTTCGTCAACGAGGAGCCGCCCTACGACCGCACGCCCTACATGGGCAGCGTCCGCTACGCGCATATGCTCAAGGATCACGACGTGCGCGTCGCCGGCATGCTGTCGCTGGAGACGCTCGGCTGCTTCTCCGACGAGCCCGGCAGCCAGAAATATCCGGCGCCCTTCGGGCTGATCTTCCCCAACAAGGCCAATTTCATCGCCTTCGTCGCCATGCCGGGCTCGCGCAGCTTCCTGCACGACGTCGTCGCGAGCTTCCGCAAGCATACGGATTTCCCCACCATCGGCGGCACCGCCCCCGACCAGATCGACGGCATCGGCTGGTCCGACCACTGGTCGTTCTGGAAGCTCGGCTACGCGGCGGTGATGGTGACGGACACCGCGCTGTTCCGCTACCGCCACTACCACAAGCCGACCGACACGCCCGACAAGGTCGACTTCAAGAAGCTCGCGCGCATCACGCTGGGGCTCGAGCAGACCGTCCGCGACCTGCTGCAGTAGGCCATCACCTATCATCCCGGAAGCCGAGCGCCGCGAGGCTATCCGGGACCCAGCGTCAGACGCGTCGAAGACACGAGATTACGGGCCTGCGGCGGTTTTCACCTGCTCGCCGGCTAACGCCGGGCTCACGACATATCCCCTCTCCCCATGCCCTCTCGCATGGGGAGAGGGGGAAATCACCGCGGCGCCTTGACGAGCACGCCGCCCGTCAGCGGCTGCGCCACGCCCGTCGTGTCGGGGTAGGTGATCGGCAGCCCCAGCAGCGAGCGCACCGCGAGATAGGCCCACGCCTCCGCCTCGATGAAGTCGCCGTTGAGCCCCAGCGCCTCGGCCGGAACCAGCGCATTGGGCACGTGCGCGGCGAGCATGCCCATCAGCGTGCGGTTCTTGCGCCCGCCGCCGCAGACGACCCACACGCGCGGCTCGATCGGCATGTGCTCGCGCGCTTTGGCGATCGAGGCGGCGGTGAAGGCGGTGAGCGTCGCGGCGCCATCCTCCAGCGACAGCGCAGCGACGGGGGCGGCGGAGAAGTCGTTGCGGTCGAGCGATTTGGGCGGCAGCGCACCGAAATAGTTGTGGGTCAGCAGCGTGGTCACCACCTCGTCGTGGACGCGGCCGCGCTTGGCGCAGGCCCCATCCGCGTCGTGCGCGGCGCCGGTATGCTTCAGCATCCAGTCGTCGATGAGGGCGTTCCCGGGTCCCGTGTCGAAGGCGATGATGCGGTCGCCGATCCAGGTCACGTTGGCGACGCCGCCGATGTTCACGAACGCCGCCGGCAGCATCAACAACTGCACCGCGAGCGCGCGGTGATAGATCGGCACCAGCGGAGCCCCCTGTCCGCCCGCCGCGACGTCGGCCGCGCGCATATCGAACACGACGTCGAGGCCGGTCCGCGCCGCCAGCAGCGCGCCGTCGCCGAGTTGCACCGTCATAGCGCGCGCCGGATCGTGCAGCACCGTCTGGCCGTGATAGCCGACGACATCGACCGAGCCGCCATCGATGCCGTTGGCGGCGAGGAAGCGCTTCACCGCTTCCGCGTTGAGCAGCGTCAGGTCGCGCTCGAGGTCGCGCAATGGCCCGGGCCGGTCCTCGCGCCGGCCCAGGCTCTTGGCCTCGCCCAGCGCTGTGCGCAGCCGCAGCTTGATCTCGGACGGGTAGGGAAACGCGGCCGCGGGGCCGTGCTGCAGCTCGCGGTTGCCGTCGGTCGCGAGCAGGGCCACGTCGATGCCGTCCATCGACGTGCCGCTCATCAAGCCGAGCGCGCGCTGAAGCTTGCCCATCGGACCCTTCCTGTGCAACTTCCCTCGCTACCCGGCTCGCGGCGCGCGGAAAGTCATACAGTCGTCATGGCCAAACTCAAATCGGACTTCTTGCGGACGCTTCACGAGCGCGGATTCGTGCACCAGTGCTCGGACGAGGCGGGCCTCGATGCGCTCAGCCAGAAGGGCGGGGTCGTCGCCTACGTCGGCTACGACTGCACCGCCCCCTCGCTGCACGTCGGCAGCCTGCTGTCGATCATGATGCTGCGCTGGCTGCAGCAGACCGGCGGCAAGCCCATCGTGCTGATGGGCGGCGGCACCACCCGGGTCGGCGACCCCTCCGGCAAGGACGAGACACGCCAGATCCGCTCGCTCGAGGAGATCGAGAGCAACAAGGTCGGCATGCAGCAGGCCTTCGCCATGTTCCTGCAATTCGGCTCCGGCAAGACCGACGCCGTCATGGTCGACAATGCCGAGTGGCTGGCGGCGCTCAACTACATCGAGTTCCTGCGCGACGTGGGCCGGCATTTCTCGGTCAACCGCATGCTCACGATGGACTCGGCGAAGCTGCGGCTCGAGCGCGAGCAGGAGCTGTCGTTCATCGAGTTCAACTACATGCTGCTGCAGGCCTACGACTACGTCGAGCTTACGCGCCGCTACGGCTGCAACCTGCAGATGGGCGGCTCCGACCAGTGGGGCAACATCGTCACCGGCATCGATCTGGGGCGCCGCATGGGCTCGGCCCAGCTCTACGCGCTGACCTGCCCGCTGCTCACGACCGCGTCCGGCGCCAAGATGGGCAAGACAGCGGCCGGCGCCGTGTGGCTCAACGAGGCGCAGCTCTCGGCCTACGACTATTGGCAATACTGGCGCAACACCGAGGACGCCGACGTCGAGCGCTTCCTGAAGCTGTTCACGATCCTCTCACTCGACGAGATCGCCAAGCTCGCGGCATTGCAGGGCGCCGAGATCAACGAGGCCAAGAAGATGCTGGCGACGGAAGCCACCGCGCTGCTGCACGGGCGCGCGAAGGCGGAGGCCGCGGCTGCGACCGCGCGCGCGACGTTCGAGGAGGGCGCGCTGGCGCAGTCGCTGCCGACGGTGGAGGTGAAGCGGGCCGAGCTCGAGGGTGGCGTCGGCGTGCTAACGGCCTACGTCAATGCCGGGCTGGTGGCCTCGACCAGCGAGGCGCGGCGCCAGATCAAGGGCGGCGGCGTGAAGGTCAACGACAAGGCCGTGACGGACGAGAAGCTCGTGCTGTCGCTCGGCGACCTGACGCCCGAGGGAGTCATCAAGCTCTCGCTCGGCAAGAAGAAGCACGTGCTGCTGAAGCCCGTGTGAACGCTGCTTCAACCGGACCCAAGCTGAGGGGTGTCCTGGGCGAAGCCGTGCTGCGCACGGACGCGGAGCATGGCTTCGCCATGACGCGGGATGACGTTTGTGGGTAGCGCGGCGTTAGTCCAATAACACCGTCATTCCCGCGGAGGCGGGAACCCAGGACACGCCGCCACGCAGGCGCGCAGAGTTGCGTGGATGCGACCTTCGCCGCCATGATGGGAAAAGCGTGTGCTGCTGAAGCCAGTCGGCGCCGACCCGGGATGCCGAGCCGCGCAGCCTACTGCTTTTTCTTCGTCTGCGGGTTCTGCGTCGTCTGCGACGACCACCCGTCGACCGTATCCGAGTTGGCCTGCGACTGCGCCTCGTCCTCTGGCGCCTGCGGCTCCTCCTTCGGCGCGTCCATGGTCGTGCTCGAGGCGCGCGTATTCTCCCCTGACGCCGGGTTCGGCGTCTCGTCGCGCCGCTGCACCTTCGGGTTGGGGTTCGTCATCTGGAAGATTTCGCGGAAGATGCCCGGCGCCAGCATCGCCAGCGGATTGACGATGACCTGCGGGTGGTCCATCGGACCCTGGATGGCGTAGGTCATGCCCGAGAGACCCTCGCACTTCGGTCCCAGCGCGATCGGCCCCAGGATCGGCAATTCGCACAAGTCTCCCATCAAGCCTTGCAGCGGGACGTACGTCCCGCCGAGGTTCACCCGGCGCATCTTGAAATCGATCTTGCCGCGGATGGAGGCGCCGAGCAGGGGCCCGCGCAGATAGGATTCCTCCATCACGAACTGACCGTAGCCGACCGAGAACGGCACCCGCATGCGGGTGAACTCGAACACCTCGCGCACGACCTTGGGCTTGTTCCTCGGCGCCCCGGTCTTGCCGGCATCGCGCTCCTCATCCACGTTGCTGAACACCTCTGACACGACGGGGTCGCCGAGGATGCGGAAATCCTCCACGTAGAGCACGCCCGTCTTCTCGGCCGGCCCGCTGCCGTCGAGGTTCACCTCCAGCCGGACGCGCCCGCCCTGGATGTTGGGGTAGAAGTCGGTGAGCCTGAAGGCCTGACCGGCATCGGTAGAATCGGCGAGCAGCTGGCGCGGCTGGCCCGCGTCCTGCCGCAGCACCACCGCGAGCGGCTTGCCTCCGTCGAGCGTGCCGCGCACGTCGAGCGCGGTGAGCTTCTCGCCGCGCTTGGACAGCTTCAGCTTCACCCCGCGCAGGTTGACCTCGGAGAAGCCGATCACGTTGGAGATCTCGGCTTCGAGGTCGATGCCGTCGCGCGGCTTTTTCGGGGCCGGGTGCTGCTCGGCGAGCTGACCGAGCGAGAACAGCGAGCGGAAGAACTCGCGCCCGTCGAAGGTGGGGCCGTGCGCCTTGACCTTCCAAACGTTGTCGGGCCCGAGCGTGCCCTGCACCTCCATGCGCGTCACCACGTTGAGCGAGAAGTCCGGGAAGTAGAACTCGCGCAGCCGATTGTCGGCGCCGATCGCGGCCCAGCCCTCGATTGCGATGTCGTCGCCGGCGACCTTGAAATTCTGCAGCTCGACCTTGTGCGTGCGGCCTCGCGCGATATCGCACTGAAGCGTCGCTGGGCGCCCGGGCGGCTTGTGCCACGACACGTTTTCCAGCAGGAGGTCGGCATTCGACAGGTCGGCGCGCAGCCGGATCGCCGGCTCGTTGCGCTGGCCGCGCGTGATGGTGATCTCGATCGGCACCTCGCCCTGCACGATGTGGTTGACGTCGAGGCCGAGCTGGTTGCGGTCGGTGTTGTCGAGCGTCGCGGTGATGCGCAAGGGCGGCTGCTTGTCGATCGGCGCGTCGAAGATGCGCTGCCAGCCGACCTTGGCGAGCACGCCGTTGATCAGTAGCTGGCCGTTGGCGTCGACCGCCTTCTCGGTGATGTCGAGGCCGATGGTCGCCCCCTGCACGTCGTAGGGCCCGAGGAAGTCCTTGGCCTTGCCGTCAACGATGTGCGCCTTGCCCTCGACCTTGATGGCGCCCACCGCGAGCTCCTCCCGGAGCGGTAGCGTCACCTTGAACTGCCCGTCGAACTTTCCATCGAGATTCTGGCGCGGAAGTCCGGCCTCCTCCAAGAGTCCGAGCGGCGACTTCTCGATCAAATCGAGCACCAAGCCAAGGCTCGTCTCCGACCCGAACACGATCTCGCCCATCGAAGGCGATTCGTTCAGGACGTTGGTGGCGGTGAAGCGGCCGGCTTTCAGCGGCACACGGTGCTCGGGGTCGAGCACGATGGCGGCCTCGGGGATCGTGATCTCGAGGGCGTCGTTCTCGATGCGCGTCAGCAGCCGCGGGGCAACGACGGGCGGCATGTTCTCGATGACGCGCATCTCCACGTCGGAGGCCTGCAGCGCCAGCGACAGCCGATGCTCGCCGGGCGCGGCGCCGGCCTCCCCCGGTTCCATGCCGGCGCCGCTCGCGAAGCGGAACGTGCCGCCGAGGAAGTTGGCGTGCGCCACGCGCTCGCCCACCCACTCGCGCGCGTCGGGCGCGATCGCCTTCGGCCACAGCGCCTTCAGCGTGTCGAGCGGCATAGCGCTCAAGCTGCCTTCGAGCCGCGTGCTGGCGGGATCGGCGCCGGCGACGAAATCGCCCTTCAGCGCGATCTCGGCGCCGCCGGCCTTGAGGTTGAAATCGGCAACCTCGATCTCGCCGCGATGCGGCAGGATGCGGCCCCGCGCGCGCCACGACTGCAGGCTGACCGGGGGCACGGAGAACTCCGCCGCGGCGAACATGCCGTCGTCGGCGCCGAGGTCGTAGGTCCATACCGGATGGCCGTCCTGCTGGCCCTGGCTCTGCAGCGTCCCGGTCATGGTGATGCGGCTGCCGCGCCAGCGCAGCGTCGAGGGCGAGAGCTGGACGCGCTGCGCTGCCTCGTCGTAGGCGACCTTCAGGGTGCCGCCGTCGACCTCCAGCGGCGCCTCGGGAATGGCGGGCAGCCGCAGGCTGCCGTGGCCGATCTCGACGCTCAGCGTGGCGGAGCGGACGTCGCCGGCGGTGGAAAGCTCGAGCGTGGCGTCGCCGGCGACGGGCATGTCAAAGGCCTGCAGCAGGCTCAACTCCGGCACGGCCGGGGCAAGGCTTCGGGGGTAGAGATCGCGGATCGACGTCTTCAGGCTGAGGGTGCGGTTGCGCTCCGATTCATCGGTCTCGAACGCGAGCTTCCACGGCTGCCCGCCCGATTCGATGGTGGCGCGCCCCGAGATGACGCTGCGGGCGCGTGCGTGCATGAGCCCGACGACGAGGGAGGGCACCCGCCATTCGGTCGAGCGCCCGGCGTACTCGAGCACGACGGTGGCGTTGCGCAGGCCGACCTCCTTGAGGAAGGAGCTGGCGCCGATGCGCCGGCGTGCGCGCGCGGACATGTCGGTGATGACGCGGGCAAGATCGATGCGCTTCAAGGGGCCCGGGGCGGCCTCGGGCCGGGGCGGCTGCCCGCCCACGCTCTTGGGGCTCGGCAAGGTCGCCGGCGGCTGGTTTTGCTGCGCGGAGGGGGGCGCCGTTGCGGGCACGGGCTGCGGCGGCTCGGGCGGCGCGCCCTCGGCGTCGGTCTCGACCGGCTTGGGGAAGCTCAGCGCCAGTCCGCCTTCGTCGGAATAGAAAACGTAGAGCTTGGGCTCGATCAGCTCGACACGCGCCGGCACGATGCGCGCCGACCACAGCGCGGAGGCGCTGAGCTCGACGGCGGCGAGCGGGGCAGAGGCGACGACGTCGCCATCGGCTTCCGTCATACGCAGGTTGCGCAGGCGGAACTCGACCCCGCCCGTCTCCGACAGGCTCACGACCGCATCGTCGATCTTGACGGAATTGCCGTCGAGCTCGGCGTTGATGCCGCGCTGGATCGGAGCCACGAGGAACTTGAGCGAGACGGGGCCGTGCAGCAGGCGCACGTAGCCCAGCCCGAAGATGAGCACGGCGATGAGCGCGACGGGGGCGAGGACGAAAGCGCAGCGGCCGAGGCCGTGCAGAACCCGGTCGCAGGCGTAGGCGGTCGCGTTCAGACGCTGGCGCAGTGCGGTCGGCCGCTGTTGATCTCGCGATGGCGCGACGGCAGGGACACCCCTATTTCTTCCGGTCGTCTGCAAGCCAGCCCTCGATAGTCTCGAGACTACTCTCGACGCGAACCGACATGACGGCGGACGTGTCCCATTGACTCCCGCATCCCGTGCTCGCCGACAGCCTCACCGTCCAACGGCGTTCGCGCGCGGGTCGAATGCGACCACCGCGCTAGTTGCCGTGCCGGAAACAGCCGATCGAAAGTCCCCCAAACGCTTGCACCACCACGGCCTTGCGGCTAAGCCTCCCGACCCGGCGCAAATCTCGGCATGGGGGTCACGTGCATGGGAAAAAGCGACAAAAGAAAGGCATCCTGATCATGGTGGAGGACCGCAAAAAGGCCCCCGATTTCCAACTCGCGGATGCGGACGAAGAGAGCACAACGCTGGCCGGCCTGAAGGGGCGCCCGGTGGTGCTCTATTTCTACCCCAAGGACGACACCTCCGGGTGCACTGCGGAGGCCAAGGACTTCACCTGCCTTATCGACGATTTCAAGCGCGCGGGCGCCGAGGTGATCGGCGTTTCCCCCGACAGCGTGGAGAGTCACCGCAAGTTTCGCGAGAAATACGGCCTTGGCGTTCGCCTTCTGGCGGACGAGGCCCGCGAGGCGGCGCAGGCCTATGGGGTCTGGGTCGAGAAATCCATGTACGGGCGGAAATACATGGGCGTCGAGCGCTCGACCTTCCTGATCGATGCGGCCGGAAAGATCGCCCGGAGCTGGCGCAATGTGAGGGTTCCGGGCCACGCCGAGGAGGTCCTGGAAGCGGTCCGCGCGCTGAAATCCTAGCGGCGCGGCCACAGGCCGCCCTCCTTCATCCCCCGCGGCCCGTGACCGGCGCCCGAAACCGTGCTAAGGAAAAAGCTCGGGGGAGCATCCGGCAAAGTCGCCACGATGCCCGCATCTTAACGGGACGTCAGCGTCACGATCAGACATCGTAGCGTTTGTCGCATAGCGGAGGTGGAAGCGTATGTTGCCGAACTTCAAGAGATCCGAGTCGGAGCCGCCGAAGATCACTCCCAGCCTGCCCCCCAATGCCCCACAAGCGAACGGCCTCGGCGCACGCTCGCTGGGCCTTGCGCGTAGCGGCGAGCGCAGCACCGCCTCCGTCATCGGCCCCGATCTCACCATCAACGGCAACCTCATCTCCAAGGGCGAGGTGCAGGTCGACGGCGAAGTGCAGGGCGACATCCACGGGACCTACGTCGTCATCGGCGAGAAGGCACGCATCACCGGCGGCATCGTCGCCGAGGAGATCGTGGTGCGCGGCCACGTCATGGGCTCGGTGCGCGGCAAGCGCGTCATGCTGCAGTCCTCCAGCCACATCGAGGGCGACATTTACCATCAGGCGCTGGCGATCGAGCAGGGCGCCTTCTTCGAGGGCAAGTCGCGCCGCTCCGACGATCCGATGGCCGGCATCTCCAAGCCGGACATCCCCGCGCTCAACGGCTCGGGTAGCGATCTGACCTAAGTCAGAACTTAGGCTCTGAAGATTTTTTGCGCCGCGCATTTCCGATGCGCGGCGTAAATTTTTCCAAAAAGCGCGCTCAGCGCCAGGGCGCGATGGCGATGCGGTTGCCGCCGAGGCTCGCGAACGTGCGCTCGCGGCAGGTCAGCACCAGCACTTGGTGGCTCTGCGCCGCCAGCTTCAGCGCCCCGAACATGCGCTCGATGCGTGTGTCGTCCGAATAGACGAGCGCGTCGTCGAGGATGAGCGGGGCCGCGTTGCCGGCCTCGGCGAGCAGCCGCCCGAAGCCGAGGCGTACGAGCACGGCGAGCTGCTCGCGCGTGCCCTCGCTCAAGGAGCCTACCTTCTCCGCCGCGCCGCCTCGCTGCAGCTCATCGAGCGCAAAGGCGCCGCCGAAGCGCAAGCGCGCCTCGGGAAACACCAGGGCCAAATACGGCTCGAGACGGTCGAGCACGGGCTTGGCGAAGCGCTCGCGCGTCTCGCCGGATGCCCTGTCGATCTCGCCGTCGAGAAGCCGCAGGACGGCCAGCTCCGCGCTCCGAGCTGCGACCCGCTCATCCGCCGCCGCGCAGGCCTCGTCGAGCTCGGCGACGGTTGAGCCGACGTCGTCGGCGCGGTCCGACTTCAGCTCGCCTTCGATGCCGGCCTCGGTGCGGCGCAGCTCGGAAAGCTCCTTCTCCGCGGTGGAGACGGCGGCGACCGCGGCCTCGGCCGCGCGCTTCAGTCCCGCAAAGCGTGTCTCGTCGGGAGCCGCCTCGCGCCACGCCCCCGCCTCGCGCACCGCGGCGTTGCGCGACGCCGTCGCCTCGCTGCGCGCCGCCGCTAGCTTGTCCACCTTCGCCTTGCGCGCAGCAGCGTCGCCGAGGTCGGCGGCAAGCCGCCCGATGTGGGCGCCGCGCTCGGCCGCGCGCTCGCGCAACTGCACCTCGCGCATGCGGGTCTCGTCGCGCGCTGCGGCCGCGCCGGAAAGATCCGTCTCGGCGCCGACGAGCGCGTCACCAAGCTCCTGCGCGCGGCAGGCCAGCTCTTCAGGGGTGCGCGTCGGCGCCGACCCCAGCAGTGCGGCGCGCCGGGCGAGGTCGGCGTGCACCGCCTGCAAGCGCTCAAGGCCATCGGGCGCCCGCGCCTCGAGTTGCGCGGCCGCCTCCGCGAGCCGCGCCTGCAACGCGCGGCGCTCCCCAGCCCGGCGCTCGGCATCCTCGAGCGAGGCGGCACCCATCCGCCGCAGGAGGTCGCCGAGCTGGGCTTCGTGGGCGGCGATGTCGGCCGCATCCTCGCCGGCGCCTTCCGCTTGTCCCGGCGCGATCGCGACGACGCCGATGCCCTCGATCTCGAGGGCGATGGGCCGCGTCGGATGCAGCGTCTCGCCCGCCCGAAGCGCCCTGCCGTCGATGCGGATCTTGCCGGCTCCGCCTGGCGCGTAAGAGATGGAAACCTTTGGCGCAGAGGCCGTCAGCCGCGCCGACAGCGTGGCGATGCTGTGCGCGGCACGGCGCGCAGCGGCAAGCAGCCCATCCTCGGCGGCGTTCGCCGCGAGCGCCTTCGCGAGGTCCTTGCGCTCGCCCGCAGCCAAGCGGGCCGCGGCAAGCCGCTCGCCGGCTTCGCGCAAACGCGCCGCCAGGTCGTGCGCCTTGCCCTCGCGCTCGGCCGCCGTCAGCGCTTCCCGCAGCTCGTCGCGCTTCTTGCGCGCCGCCTCGGTGCGGCTCTCCTGCTCGCCCAGATGCTTCGTCAGCTCGGCCAGCTGCGATGCCTCGCGCACCGCCGCCTCCTCGAGCTTCGACAGATCGGCGATCTTCGCCTTGATGCTCTCGAGCGCCGCCTCGCACGCGACAAACCTTTCCTCATGCCGCGCCAGCGCCTCCTCGGCGAGACGCAGCTTCTCCTGCGCCGCGCGCGCGGCCTCGAGGGCCAGCTCGGCGTCAGCCTTGGCCAGCCCACGCTGCGTCGCCGCCGCCGGATCTGCGAGCGCCCCGACCCTTGCGCGCACGCCCTCCAAACGGTCGAGCCGCGCCCGCGCGCCGGCGAGCCGCACGCGCGCGGCCTCGCGGCGGGCGCCGAGATCGCGCTGCTCGTCGAGCGCCGCCTTGTAGCGGCCGGTTGGGCGTGGCGGATTGTGGCTGGTGACGAACTCGGCGAGCTCGGCCTTGAGGCGCGCGGCAACAAAGCGCGCCGCCCCTCCGTCGGCAACGCTCTCCACCTCGTCCTCGATCGCGCTGAGAAGCGCGCCGTCCGCCGTCGCCGCCCGCACCGGGGCCAGCGGCTCGCCCTGATCCACCCACAGCAGCGCGAAACGTCCCGCCGCGTCGGTGCCCGCCAGCAGCTCCGCAAGCTTCGTCTCCGCGTCGCCGCCGCGCGCCACCTCTCCCGAGGACAGGCTGCGCAGCTCGGCCGATCGACCGGCTAGGAACTGCTTGCGGATGCGCCAGGTGATGCCGCCGATCTCGAAATCCACCTCGACGAGCGGGGCACCGCCCGCGTGCGGGCGCAGCGCCTCGACCGTTTCGCGCGCCTTGGAGGTGTGCTTCTCGCACAGCGCGAGCTTCACGGCCTTGAGGATCGTCGACTTGCCGAGCTCGTTGGGACCTGAGAGCACGTCGAGGCCGCCCGACAGCCCTTCGAGCGCGATCGGCTCGCTGAAGCGGCCAACCTCCTTCAGGCGGATGGCGCGGATCTTCACGGCGCACCCTCGGCCAGGCGCGCGAGCGCGAACAGCTTGCGCAGGGCGCGCTGCGCGGTGGCGGCATCCTCGCCGCTGCCGCCGGCGGCGGCCTTCAACCGCTCCGCAACGGTACCGAGCACGCCCGGCCCGAGCGCATCGAGATCGGCGACGGCGGCTTCGGTCTGCAAGGCGTTGGTATCGGTCTGCAGGTGGAAGAGCTGCGGCGCGAGCCGGGCGAGGCCCTGCTCGATCGCGGCGAACTCGCCGAGCGAGACGAGACCCTCCAGCGTGAGCGCCAACAGGTGGCGCGAAGCCGCGCTGCCGAAGCCGTCGACCTCGGCCTGCAGCGGCGTCAGCCCGTCGGCGCGCGCGAGCCGGTGGTGGCGGCGCATCCAGGTGAAGTGCGCCGTCGGAATGCGCTCGACGCTCGGCACGGCGCCCGCCCCGCCGATGCTGACCGCGAGCACGTGCCCCGGCTCGTTGTCGCGAAAGCCGTCGGGCTCGGGCGTGCCGGAGTACCAGACGCGGTCGGAGATGCGCGTGGTGCCGTGCCAGTCGCCGAGCGCCAGATAGCTGAGCCCCGCCGACTTCACGCGCGCGGGGTCGATCGGAACGTTGGCGTCGCCGGCGCTGCCGAAGCCCTGCACCGAGCCGTGCGCAAGGCCGATGCGGATGGTGCCCGGGAGCGAGGCGGCGGCGTCCATGAAGGCGGTCGGGTCGCGGCTCGTGCTCTTGGACTTCAGCGGCGCGGGCAGCAGGGCCACACCGGGCGCAAGCTCGACGAGACCCTCGCTCGCGTGCACGCGCACGTTGCCCGGCAGACCGCCCGCGGCAATCGCTTCCCATACGCCGCCCGCGCGCGCCGGATCGTGGTTGCCGGGGAGCAGGTGCCAGGCGAGCTTGGGGTAGCTTTTCAGGCGCGACAGCAGCTGCCCGGCCAGGGTGTGGGGCAGCGTCTCGGAGTCGAGCACGTCGCCTGCCACGAGCACGGTGCGGGCGCCGGCGGCCTTTGCCGCCGCGGCCACGCGATCGACGCCGTCGAGGCGCTGCGCGCGCAGCACCGCCGCCTTGTCGGGCGGGAACGCGCCGAAGCGCTTGCCGATCTGCCAATCGGCGGTATGGATGAACGTGAATCCCATTAGTAAAGTTATTATGTTCCTACTTTGTTCGCTTCGCAAGAGCGCGCGCGAGCTTGAATGATTTCAACGCGCCAGGGGTGGCCAGGGCCCGCGAAACCGCGGGCAACCCGGCCTGTTCTTCTCGCGGCCGATGCCGGCGGCCCGTGGCCTTACGCGTCGTCGTCCTCGCCCTCGAACTCGTCGTCATCCACCAGGCTTTTGAGGGTCTCGACGATCTGCCCCTCGCCATCCTCCTTCGACTCGACCAGCCACTCGGCCAGAATGGTCTCGCCCTGCTTGAACACGACCTTGAACGGAAGCTCCTCCCCCGTGACCGGAACCACATCGCCCGTGACGAAAGCCATGACACCCTCCTTGCTGTGGACCCCCCGCGGCTCAGCCGGCGCGGAGCGAGCGCACACTAGCCACGATTCGAGACATTTCGTGCGCATCGGACAGGCGACGAACATTGTGGAAAAGGTCATGGCATGGGCCGAATCGGCGAAAGGCGGGGACACCGTGGCGGCAGACGCTGAAACCGTCGTGATCGGCGCCGGCGTGGTCGGACTTGCCATCGGCCGCGCGCTGGCGCTGGCCGGGCAGCAGGTGCTGGTGCTGGAGCGGCACGGCCGCATCGGCACGGAGACGAGCTCGCGCAATTCCGAGGTCATCCACGCCGGGCTTTACTATCCGCCCGGCAGCCTGCGCGCCGAGCTATGCGTTTCCGGAAAGGCGCTTCTCTACAGGTTTTGTGCCGAGCACGGCGTGGCGCATCTCGGCTGCGGCAAGCTCCTGGTGGCGGTTGACGACGGCGAAATGCCCAAGCTCGAGGCCATCGCCGTCAATGCCAAAGCCAACGGCGTCACCGATCTGCAGAAGTTGTCGGGTGCGGAGGCGCGCCGGCTGGAGCCGGAGCTTGTCTGCGTCGCCGCCTACCTGTCGCCCTCCACCGGCGTCATCGACACCTCGGGCCTGATGGGCGCGCTCGAAGGCCATCTGACGACGCTCGGCGGCGAGGTGGTGCTGAACGCGGCGGCGACGCGCATCGCGGCGCCTGCGGATGCGGCGGGAGACTTCCAGATCGAGATCGCCAGCGGCGGCGAGACGAGCATGCTCACGGCGCGCAACGTCGTGATCGCGGCGGGCTTCGGCGCCACCGCCCTCGGCCGCACGCTCTCCTATCCCGGCGGCTATCGTGTGCCCGCGACCTATCCCGCCAAGGGCCACTACTTCGCGCTCGCCGGCCGCGCGCCGTTCCGCCACCTCGTCTACCCGATGCCGCACGGCGCCTGGCTCGGCGTGCACCTGACATTCGACGTGGCGCGCCGCGCCCGCTTCGGCCCCGACATCGCGTGGGTCGAGGAGGTGCGCTACGATTTCGACGACGCCGACGGGGCGCGCCGCGCCGCCTTCGAGCGCGCGATCCGCCGCTACTGGCCCGGGCTCCCCGAGGGCGCCCTGCAGCCCGACAGCGTCGGCGTGCGCCCCAAGATCTATCGTGAGGGCGAGCCGGTCGCCGATTTCCGCATCGACGGCCCGGGCGCGCACGGCATTCCCCGTCTCGTCGCGCTCTACGGCATCGAAAGCCCCGGGCTCACGTCCTCCCTCGCCATCGGCGAGCACGTCGCGGCCCTATTTAGGTAGCCGCCAACTCGGCGTGCAACTTTCATCGCCGGTATTGCTTACAATAACAAACGCCCGAATTGGTAATACGATCCTTCTTTCAAACGCATCAAAACGACAAACAAAATGGCGGTGCGCACCTAGACAGCTTGACAACGCACAGCTTGACGATGCAAAGAACTGATTCTTCTTCAGATTATTGGGGGATGTAGTTACAATATGTTGTGGCGCTTGATAAGATCGATCAAAGTTATGAGGACACTCTTTGGTGCTCTCATTTTCTTTCTATTCGAGTATCTAGCCTATTGGTTCGTTGCAGATTACTTTGGGCATCCCCAAGAAGCCGCGGTTAGCCTCGCCTTTAATTTTGTGCTCTGTGGACTGCTCTCTCTGATCGTCTACGCTGGCTCTGATTTCCTGACCATCCTCAGGCTTGCAAACGAGAAGCTGAAAAAATCTGGGTTGCGGGCACGGGCGCTGCATTCTGAGCTCCTTTCTTACATTGCCAAGCTTTTCATGGGACTTTGTTGCTTTTTATGATGGCTGCTAGCGCATTCATACTTTCCTGTCAGGCTTGGAATAAGTACGACCCGAAGATATTTGCCGGTCGCGCGGCACCCATGGCAGTAAACTACTATCTGCTCAACTCTGCCTCAAGAGGTGAGTTTCAAGATGCCGCCAGTTACTTGGGTCTCAATATCTCCATTGCTAAGCCTCGCTCTTCATCTCTTTGGTTTCAGCGGTACGTAGGCTTCTTTCAAGTCTACATTTGGTCCATCGTTATAGCCTCGCTTCTAAAGTTTCTGAGTTTTTTTTCAATGGCTCATTCTCTGCCAAAGTACAAAGCGAGCCTTTCGAAACTGGCCAGATACCTTGATCCAGCGGAGGATCGTTGATGGACCGGCTCGCACACGCCAGGTCGACCGTTTACTCACGCGCCCGGCGCCGACTAAAGCTCCATCTCACAAGTTTCCACGTGGCGTAGCAGCGATGCTTTGACCGCATCCGGCAAATGGCGCTAGTTTTCGCGCGCAGCTCGAGGGCCCGCGGCTTCCCTCGAGCCGAACACGCCGCCGCTATGGACAGGGGGACGTCGTGGCCCGGCTCTTCTTCGCCTCGCTCGTAACCATCGGGCTGCTGCTCGGCATGGTCGTCGGCGTCACGCTCGCGGCCATGGTCGCGGCCGATCAGGTTAATCTCTCGCTCGCGATCGTGCTGACGATCGTCATCAACGGGGTGATCTGGCTCTTGAGCCCGTGGATCACCGACTTCTCGCTGCGCTGGTTCAACAAGCTCGCCTGGCTCGACGACCCCACGGTGAAGGCCAAGTACCCGGCCGTGCACCAGCTCACGCACGCGGTTGCCGGCGAGTACGGCTTCAGCGCGCCAAGCATCGGCATCATTCCCGACCGCAACCCCACCGCCTTCACCTATGGGCTGCTGCGGAACAATGCGCGCATCGTGCTGACCGAGGGCATCTTCGAGTTCTTGAACGAGGACGAGACGAGAGCGGTCGTCGCGCACGAGCTGGGCCACATCGTCAACCGCGACTTCATCGTCATGACCGCGGCCGGCACGCTCGTGCAGATCCTCTACCAAGTCTACGCCTCCTCGATGCGCTCCGCGCGCTCCAGCGGCAGCAAGAAGAACGGCGGCATCGTCATCGTCGGTATCGCCGCCCTCGTCATGTACTACATCGGCATCTTCATGCTCTACTACCTGAGCCGCACGCGCGAGTACCTCGCCGATACCTTCTCCGCCCAGCGCGTGGAGGGGCGCCACCTTGCCAGCGCCCTCGTCAAGATCGCCTACGGCATCGTCAAGGTCGAGGACACCGCCGAGACGCAGAGCCTCTTGCAGAGCACGCGGCACATGGGCGTCATCGACGTGAAGAACGCGCGCCACGTCGGCCTGGTCGCCGAGAGCGACGCCGCGAGCCCGGGCCAGACCGCGGAGGCGATGCTGTTTGATTACTACAATCCGTGGGCACGCCTCATCGAGCTCAACTCCACGCACCCGCTCACCGGCATGCGCATCGCCAACCTCGGCGAGATCGCCAAGGAGAAGGGGCAGAAGTTCGGCGACTACGACATCCCGGCGGCGGCCGTGCGCGTGCGGCTCG
>Ga0209415_10006696_pt1 | contig 20351 bp, 19 predicted proteins | sample PeaSoiSIISIP2007_FD_187696 | JGI IMG/M metagenome (GOLD analysis project Ga0209415, IMG submission 187696) | Peat soil microbial communities from Weissenstadt, Germany - SII-SIP-2007 (SPAdes) (version 2) | ecosystem: Environmental > Terrestrial > Soil > Wetlands > Peat | place: Germany...
CGATTTTCTCCGGCGTTTTCTGCTTCGTCAATCCGAGCCGCTGCGACAGCCGCGCGACGTGCGTGTCCACAACCACGCCGGCATTGATGCCGAACGCATTGCCCAGAACGACGTTGGCGGTCTTGCGTCCAACGCCGTCGAGGCGCGTCAATTCCTCCATCGTGCGCGGAACCTTCCCGTCATAAAGCTCGACGAGTTTGCGGCAACACGCCTGGATGTTCTTCGCCTTCCGATTCTTCACCGGCATGGGGATCGGCGGCGAGTACTCCGCCATCAACTCCGCCATCGACGAGCTGATCCCGGCGCGGGTGCGGGGAACCGTCGATCTCATCGTCAACGGTTCCTACTGGCTCGGCACCGCAGTGGGGGCGGCGGCCACCCTCGTGCTGCTGGACCCGAAAGTGCTGGCCATCGACCTCGGCTGGCGGGTCTGCTTCTTCATGGGTGCGCTGCTCGGTGTGGCCGTCCTCCTGGTCCGGCGGAACCTGCCGGAGAGTCCTCGGTGGCTCTTCACCCATGGGCAGGTCGAGGAGGCCGATGCCGTCGTCAGCGACATCGAGCGCCAGGTCATCGCGTCGAGCGAGACGGAGCTGGATGATCCAGGGGACCCCATCGAGGTCCGCGAGCGGCCGGCCGTCACCTTCCTCCAGGTGGCGCGCGTGGTCTTCGGGGGTTATCCGCGCCGCTCCGTGCTGGGCCTCTCCCTGTTCGTGGGTCAGGCCTTTCTGTACAACGCCATCTTCTTCACGTACTCGCTGGTACTCACGACCTTCTACCACGTGTCGTCGGACTCGGTTGGCTATTACCTCATCGCCTTCGCCGCCGGCAACTTCCTGGGGCCCTTGGTGTTGGGACGCCTCTTCGACGTGGTTGGACGCCGCCCGATGATCGCCGGGTGCTACCTGCTGTCGGGCGTCATGCTGGGGATCACGGCATGGCTCTTCGATCGCGGGGTGCTGACCGCCAACACCCAGACCGTGGCGTGGGTCGTGATCTTCTTCTTCGCCTCCGCCGGTGCCCAGTGCCGCCTACCTGACGGTGAGCGAGATCTTCCCCATGGAGACGCGCGCCGTGGCCATCGCCTTCTTCTACGCCGTGGGGACGGGCCTCGGGGGCATCATCGGTCCGGTGCTCTTCGGCAACCTGGTGGCGAGCAAGCGACCGCTCGACATGACCGTCGGCTACCTGATCGGCGGCGGGCTCATGCTCGGCGCCGGCCTCGTCGAGATCGCCCTCGGCGTCGACGCCGAGCAGCGAAGCCTCGAGGATGTCGCCCGGCCGTTGTCGACGCTTGACGCCGATACCCAGGTGGCGGCGGCCACGACCGGTGGACCCCAGTCGCTTCCGAGGCAGACGGGGCCCTACCCGGTCCCGCGGATGCGTACCGGCCGCACGGCCTGGACCCCCCTCCCCCAGGCCTCGAGCTTCCCGCGCTCGAATCCGTACCTCGCTCGCGAGGTCGACCAGATCGTCGGTCTCCTGGGCGAGGGAGGACCCCTGTCCGGCTTCGAGATCTCCGAGGCGCTGCGCGTCCGGTCCTGGGGCCCGGGCCGCTTCCGGACGGCGATGCGTTCCGCGCTGGCGTCGGGCCGTGTCCGGCGCATCGCGCGGAACCGTTTCGCGGCGGGTGCGGACAGCCTGCCGGTCTCCACGACGTCCCCCGTCGAGTGACCGCCCTGATGGCAGCTCCGTGCGACGGGCAATCGTCGAACGGTGGGGCACCCAGGGAGCCGGGCGCGCTTAGCGACCGAGGGCCCGGGCCAGCTCGTCCTTGGACATGCGCGACCGACCCTTGAGGTTGTGCTGCTTGGCCTCGTTGTAAAGCTGGCGATAGGTCGGGCCGTCGGGACCGCTGTGCGACCGCAGGCCGCCGCGGCGGGAGGACGAGATGTCCTCGAGCGACGAGCGACTCGCCGAGGCGGACTCTCCTGCTCGAGCGCGTTCCTTGTTCACCGTACGCGCCGCGATCTCCTCGGCTTCGTCCTCGGATCGGCCATGCTCCTCCAACCCCTCCCTGATGTGCTCGTACTGGCGTTCGCGCTGGTCGGTCCATGAGCGTTCGGGCATGCGGGCCGCCTCCTGGTGTGGGGCCGGGCGATCCTCCGAGACGGGTCCGCCGGCGGGCATCCTCTGTGACGGCCGAGAAGAGACATACCCGGACACAAACAGCGGGACACAAACAGCGGGACACAGACGTGGCGGTTGGCGTTTGCGCCCACTGATCAGGGGTAAGCGGACATGCAGCCGGCACAATGTGCTCTAGCCTTCGTGGACGGCCGTGGGAGGCCACGGCGCCGACGCAGCGCCCAGGCGGGTGTCACAGATGATGGAAGAGGCCCATGTCGCCCATGAGATTCCTCCAGCGACTCCTCCGCCGAGTTGACGATGCCCAGCGAGGGCACAAGGCGTTGGCGATCCCCTTCGCGGTGAACAAGAAGTTCGGTGACGACAACTGCGGTGCCTTGGCCGCCCAGCTCACGTACTACGGCTTCCTCACCGTCTTTCCCCTCCTGCTGATCCTGGTGACGGTCCTGGGAATCGTCGCCGGGGGGGACCCCGCCTTCGAGCACCGCGTGCTGCATTCGGCCCTGGCGCAGTTTCCCGTGATCGGCAGCTCCAACGGGCCACTGTCACTGGCCAACAACATCCACGGGCTGCGCAGGAACGGGGTTGCCGGCGTGGCGATCGGGCTCCTCGGCCTGATGTGGGGTGCGATGGGGTCCGTCCAAAGCGGACAACACGCCATGGCGCAGGTCTGGAACGTTCCCCAGATCGACCGTCCGGGCTTCGTTCCCCGGACGGTGCGGAGTCTGGGGACACTGGCGATGGCGGCACTGTTCCTGGCCCTGAGCATCGGGCTCTCGGGTTTCGCCACCTTCGGGGGCAGCCATCCCGCCGCCCTGCGCGCCATGGGGCTCATCGGCTCCTTCGTCGTCGACGTGGCGCTCATGAACGGCATCTTCCGCATCCTCACGCCCAAGGTCATCGGCACGAGAGGCCTGCTGCTCGGGGCCACGCTCACCGGCGTGGCCTACGGGGCGCTCCAGCTCGGTGGCACCCTGCTCGTCGACCACGAGCTGCGGCACATGAGCCAGGTCTATGGCCTGTTCGCCATCGTGCTCGGAACCCTGTGGTGGATCTACCTGCTCTCGCGCGTGGTGCTCTACGCGGCGGAGACGAACGTGGTGGTGTCGCGGCGGCTGTGGCCCCGCGGCCTCCTCGTCCCGCCGCTGACACCGGCCGACATCGAGATGCTCCAGACCTACCCTCGCCAGGAGGAACGGCGTCCGGAGGTGGCCGTCATGGCCACGCTCGAGGAGCGGCGGGCACGCGACGACGCCGGCGAAGCCCATCCGCACACCGGCTGAGCCCCAGACACTGGGCCCACGATGCGCGCGCGTCCGCCGGTTCAGTTGTCGGGCGCCTTCAGGAGCCCAGGCCCGCCGACACCTCACTGACCATCTTCTTGGCCCGGTCGGCCATGTCCGAGCGCCCGACATGCTCGGCCAGGGCCCGGCCAGGGACATCTGCGTCATGCACCAGGTCAGCAGCTTTTTGAGTCGCCGTCCCGGCGACGGACGGGGCCCTGTCGACCGCCTGGCCGGCCACGTGGACCGCCGTACGCCTGGCGCGCTCGGCCATGTCCATGGCGGCCCCACCGACCATGCCCGTCAATGCACCAACAACGAGGCCCTTCCACGCGTTCTTCATCGTCTTCCCTGCTCCTTTGTCTGGTGCGTCCGTACCCAATCCCCATTCCCCGTCATCGGGCCGGCGCAAACCCGCCGTGGTGACACCGCCCCACGACTTTCCGGCGGGTAGCCCGGAGCGGTCTCGGGGTATCTCACCCCCACGGCGGCCACGCGCATCGCCGTGAGCCGGCGCTGCGACGATCGAGCGAGATGCGAACCGTCCTCGTTCCACGGGAGGGGATCCTGATGACCACGACGACCGCCGACCGAATACCCCAGCGCGCCGATCAGCAGCGCGCCGATCAGCAGCCCGCCGGACGCGCCAGGCGCGGCCCGCGCACACGCGTCATGGGCGCCGCCGGCCTCCTACTGCTCGTCGGGCTGGGCGTCGGGCTCTTGCTCACCCTGGGCGGTGGGGCGCAGACGCATGGCCGGGCGGCCGGGAAGGTGGCTCGCTGCGAGACGGCTGTCAACCGGGGGCTCGACGAGCTCGTGGTCGCCGCGCGCCACCACACGCTGGACCAGACGCGCGCCGGGCTGGCCCGCCGGCTCGGACCCGGCTCCGTGCCCTACCGCACTCTCAGCACCGTCTTCGCCGAGCTCCGCCCCCTCGAGGCCCAGCAGCCGGCCGGCAGCGGGGGGCCCGGCGCCGCCCCGCTCATCGCCAGCCAGTGCGACCGCGCCGCGTCGTGAGGAGCAAAGGAAGCGGACGTTTCTCGCCCTCCGCCGAGGGGTAGCACCAAAGTGCACTCATCCATCGACGGGTCCGGAGGTCGTACCACGGCGACGACAAACCAGAAGCCGAATGCGCGGCACAACAGCAAGAAGGCCAGGGGGTCCCGCAACGGCGCCGGTGGCCGACGCTCCGCCCAGTCAGGGGGCCTGAGCACGGCGCAGAAGAACCGTCTGTCGGAGTCCCGCTTCGCCTTCCCCGAGGAGCGCAAGGAGCCCTTGACCGACGCCGCCCACGTGCGCAGCGCCGTGGCCAGGTTCGATCAGGTGGGGGGTGTCAGTGATGCAGAGCGAGATCGGGCGTGGAGGCGCGTCCGGGCAGCCGCCCGGAGATACGACGTCGAGATCTCGGCGCGCGGCTGGCGCGAGCTGGTGAAGGGCGGCAAGGCGAAGGGCGGGAAGGCGAAGGGCCGAGGCTAGTGCAGGAGGCTGGCCACCACGTCGATCGTGAGCGCCAGGATGACGGCGCCGAAGAGGAACGACAGCAGCGCGTGGCGCAGCGCCGTGCGACGGAGCGACGTCGCGGTGAGATCCGTCTCGGACACCTGGAACGTCATCCCGATCGTGAAGGCCATGGGGGCGAAGTCGCCGTAGGCCGGGCTTCCCCCGTCGTGAAAATCCACACCGCCCGCCTCTGCGCCGTAGTGCAGGCGCGCATGGCGCAAGCTGAACACGGTGTGGACCGATGCCCACGAGAGCCCCACGCTCGCCACACCCACGGTGACGAGCAAGGCCTTGGCCACGCCGGGTGACTGCCCTGCCCTGACGAGGACGAGACCGACGGCACCGAGGCTGGCGATCCCGGCGGCGATGATGACGGCGTGGGCCACCGGCGCGCTCGGGTCGTCTTCCACGGCGATCGTCGCCGTGGTGTCGGCGTCGAGTCCACCGATGACCCTCCACGTCCAGCCCAGGAACACGCACGCGGCGGCGTCCCAACCGAGCAGGGGCGCCGCCTGCCAGGTGACGAATGCCCAGGTGACGCCGCCCACGACCAGGCCGACGAGCGAGCCGACGGCCAACGCCTGGCGGCCGACACCCCGCGACGCGTACCCCTCACCACCGTCCCCGCCCCGCGGGCCGCGAGCTCGACCGGACTCCGGGGATCTGGCCGAGCCAGCGCCGACGCCACATGCGACAGCTATTCCCGCGCTCCGCCGGGCAACGCTCGCCCTCCACGACGGGCCCCGCGGCGCCCCCGACCCGGACGGCGTTTGCCGCCGCCTCGAGACGGGTACGGCGCGGAGCAGAGGGCGATCGAGACCCCGATCTACCAACCCGAGGTCTGCGCTCGGGCCATCGTCGACACGGCGATCGACGGCCGGCGCGAACGGGTCGTCGGTTCGTGGAACAAGCTGCTGGTCGTCGGGGCCAGCGCCATCCCGGCGTCGGCAACCACTTCGCGGCACTCGGCGCATGGGACGAGCAGCTCATGGACCGCCCCAACGAGGTCGACAGACCGGTGAGCCCGTACGCACCGGCCGACGAGCATGCGGATTTCGGTTCCCACGCGATCTTCGACGACAACGCCCACGGCGCGCGCACGACGAGTTTCCTGCGGACGCTGCCCCGAGCGGCACGCATTTTCGCCACGGCCGTGCTGGCCAACGCCCGGGACCGGGCGGCGACCGCCGCCCGCTGATCCGGGCCCGGGTCCAGCCGACCGGCCGTCCAGGCGCACCGGGCCCCCGACGGCCCGCCATGCCCCGGTGGGGGCCGGCCCGCCCCCCGTTGGTTACGCTGGCCACGAGTCCCGCGCCCCAGACCGGCGGCCGCGCCGCCGGTACCAGGCCGAGTCTCGGCCCTCGTGGGTCAGGACGGCGTTCGACCCGTGGTGGACAGACGAGGAGGCACGATGTCGATGCAGCCGAGCCCGCAGGACAAGTTCTCCTTCGGATTGTGGACCGTCGGCTGGCAGGCGCGCGACCCGTTCGGGGACGCCACGCGGCCACCGCTCGACCCGGTAGACGCGGTGCACCGGCTGGCCGAGCTCGGCGCCTACGGGGTGACGTTCCACGACGACGACCTGGTCACATCCCACAGCAGCCCGTCCACCCGGGAGGCCCACCTGAAGCGATTCCGCCAGGCGCTGGACGAGACCGGCCTCGTGGTGCCCATGGTGACCACCAACCTCTTCACCCATCCGGTGTTCAAGGAGGGGGCCCTCACGGCCAACGATCGCGACGTCCGGCGCTACGCGCTGAGAAAGACGATGCGCAACCTGGACCTGGCCGCCTCGCTGGGTGCGGCCACCTACGTGTTCTGGGGAGGGCGCGAGGGGTCGGAGATCGACATGGTCAAGGACATCCGGGCCGCCCTCGACCGCTACCGGGAAGGCATCGACTTCCTGGCCCAGTACTGCGTCGATCGCGGCTACCACCTGCGCTTTGCCCTCGAACCCAAGCCCAACGAGCCCCGGGGCGACATCCTGCTGCCCACCGTTGGGCACGCGCTCGCCTTCATCGCCACGCTCGATCACGCGGACATGGTCGGCGTGAACCCCGAGGTCGGCCACGAGCAGATGTCGAACCTCAACGTGGTCCACGGCATCTCGCAAGCCCTGTGGCACGACAAGCTGTTCCACATCGACCTGAACGGCCAGCACGGTCCCAAGTTCGATCAGGATCTGGTCTTCGGCCACGGCGACCTGATCAGTGCGTTCGCCCTCGTCGATCTGCTCGAGAACGGCGGCCCCGGCGGTGCACCGGCCTACGACGGACCCCGACACTTCGACTACAAGCCGCTGCGCACCGAGCACCCGCAGGACGTCTGGATCTCGGCGGCCGCCAACATGCGCACGTACCTCCTCCTGAAGCAGCGGGCGGCCGCCTTCCGCGCCGACCCCGACGTGCAGGAGGCACTGGTGGCGGCGCGCGTCTCGGGCCTGTCGACGCCGAGTCTCCTGCCCGGCGAGGGCGCCGACGACCTGCTCGCCGACCGGTCGGCATTCGAGGACTTCGACGTCGAGGCGGCTGGCCAGCGTGGCCACGGCGTCAGCCGCATCGAGCAACTGGTTGTCGAGCATCTCCTCGCCGCCCCCTGACCATGGCCCTGGTGGCGGGCGTCGACTCGTCCACGCAGTCGTGCAAGGTCGTCGTGCGAGCGGTCGAAAGCGGTGCCAGGGTGCGAGAGGGGCGAGCCGACCACCCCCCAGGCACGGAGATCGACCCGCGCCTGTGGTGGCGTGCGCTGCAGCTCGCCGTGGAGCGTGCCGGAGGTCTCGACGACGTCGATGCCGTCTCGGTCGCGGCGCAACAGCACGGAATGGTCTGCCTCGACGACGCCGGGGACGTGGTCCGCCCGGCGCTGCTGTGGAACGACACCCGCTCGGCGGCCGCCGCCGCCGAGCTCGTGGGCGAGCTCTCGGCCGAGGCCTGGGCCCAGGCCGTCGGATCGGTCCCCACCGCCTCGTTCACCGTTGCCAAGTTGCGCTGGCTGGCCACGCACGAGCCCGAGCATGCCCGGCGGGTGGCGGCCGTGTGCCTGCCCCACGACTGGCTCACGTGGCAGCTGGCGGGAGCGACCGGGCTCGAATCCCTGACGACCGATCGGGGAGACGCCAGTGGGACCGGCTACTGGTCCCCCACCGAGGAGCGCTATCGGCCCGACCTCCTCGCCACCGCCCTGGGTGCGGCAGCCGCCCTCCCGACGGTGATCGCGCCGGCGGGGACCAGCGGTCGCACGGGGGACGGGGCGCTCATCGCAGCCGGGACGGGCGACAACATGGCCGCGGCCCTCGGTGTGGGGGCCGACGACGGCGACCTCGTCGTGTCCATCGGGACGTCGGGCGTGGTGAGCGCCGTCAGCACCATCGCCACGGCCGATGCCACGGGGACGATCGCCGGGTTCGCCGACGCCACGGGCCGGCGGCTGCCGCTCGTGTGCACCTTGAATGGTGCCCCCGTCCTGAGCGCCGTCGCCCGGATGCTCGGGGTGGGGCTGGACGCGCTCTCGGACCTGGCCCTGTCGGCCCCCCCGGGGGCCGACGGTCTCGTGCTCGTGCCCTACCTCGAAGGTGAGCGCACCCCGAACCTCCCCTCCGCCTCGGGGTCGCTCCACGGCATCCGCCAACACAACACCACTCCGGCCCACGTGGCGCGCGCCGCCGTCGAGGGCCTCCTGTGCAGCCTCAATGTCGGTGTCGGCGCCCTCCTCGACGCCGGCGTCACCGCCACGCGCGTCCTGCTCGTCGGCGGCGGGGCACGGTCTCGCGCCGTGCAGGCGATCGCCCCCACCATCTTCGGTCGCCCCGTGGTCGTGCCCCACGCCGGGGAGCACGTCGCAGACGGTGCCGCCCGCCAGGCGCTGTGGGCGCTGTCGGGCGGCGCCCTGCCCGCGCTCGTTGGCCCAGCGCCCGTCGCCGTGTACGAGGACGACGCGCGCCCGGCGATACTCGAGCGCTACGCCGCCGCCTCGGCCTGGGTGGCGAGCGGCGTGCAGCGGTGAGCGCTACCGCGACGATGCCGTAGCCTTGGGCGTCATCGACCGGGGAGGGACGGTGTCCGACAACGCCTTGCGTGCGATCTGGGAGCAGCACGGCGCGGCCCTCGGTGGCTGGCTGACGGTGCCCAGCGGCGTGTCCGCCGAGATCATGGCGCACGCCGGCTTCGACTGGGTCTGTGTCGACATGCAGCACGGCCTCATCGGCGACGCGCAGATGCTCCAGATGCTCCAGGGTGTCGCCTCGGCCCCCAGCGTGCCCCTCGTCCGCGTCCCGCGCAACGAGCCCGGCATCATCGGCAAGTGTCTCGACGCCGGTGCCTGGGGGATCATCGTGCCCATGGTCAACTCCCGGGAGGAAGCCGAGGCGGCGGTGGCGGCGTGCCGCTATGCCCCGCTCGGCATCCGGAGCTATGGGCCGCTTCGGGCCAACTACAGCGCCGGGCCCGGCTACTTCGCTCGGGCCAACGACCAGGTGGCGTGCATCGTGATGGTGGAGACCCGGGTGGCGGTCGACAACGTCGAGGCGATCGTGTCGGTGCCGGGGGTCGACGCCGTGTACATCGGGCCCGCCGACCTGAGCATCACCTTGGGCCTGTCCCCCGCACCCGACCACGACGAGGCGATCTTCACCGACGCCCTGGCCTGCGTGCTCGACGCCTGCCAGCGCCACGACGTCGTCCCGGGCATCGCCGGGAACGCCCACACGGCGGTGAAACGGCTGGCGCAGGGGTTCCGGCTGGTCGAGGTGGCCTCGGACGCCGGATTGCTGGGAGTGGGTGCCGGGACCGCCCTGCAGGCGGTGCGACCCGGCACGGCGTCGACGGCGAGGTCGGCATACCTGTGACGGCGATGCCGGCCCGCCCGCGGGCGGTCGTCGCCGTGGCGCTCGCCCCGTGGTTGTTGGACCAGTTGGCGGGGTGCGAGCTCACCGTCCTCCCCGACGGGCGGTCCGATGCGGCGGCCTTCCGGTCCGCCGTGTCCGAGGCCGACGGCCTCCTCGTGAGCTCCAACGTCCCCGTCGATGCCCCTGTCCTGGCCCGGGCGCCCCGGCTGCGGGTGATCAGCTCGATGAGTGTGGGCCTGGACCACATCGATCTCGACGCCGCCAGCCGTCGGGGGATCCTGGTCACGATCACGCCGGTGTTGAGCGACGCCGTGGCCGACCTGACCATGGCCCTCATGACGATGCTCGCCCGCCGCATCCCCCAGGCGATGCGCGCCGTCACCGACGGAGCCTGGCACGAGGTTCCGCTCGGCGGCGACCTGGCCGGGAAGGTCCTGCTCCTCGTGGGGTTCGGCCGCATCGGGCAGGCCGTGGCGGCGCGGGCGCTCGCCGCGCGGATGCGGGTGCGGTGCGTCGACTCCCGGCCCGACGTGGCGCGCCTGGCCGGCGTGGATCGCGTGGGCACGCTCGCCGAAGGCTTGGCGGAGGCCGACGTCGTGTCCCTCCACGTCGACCTCAACGCCGCCACGCGCCATCTCATCGGCCGCCGCGAGCTCACCTTGATGAAGCCCACGGCGTTCCTGGTCAACACCGCACGGGGCGCGGTGCTCGACCAGGCGGCACTGACCGATGCCCTGATCGCCGGGCAGATCGCCGGCGCCGCCCTGGACGTCCTCGAAGACGAGCCGCCGCGTCCCGACGACCCTCTGCTGCGAGCGCCCAACGTCGTCGTCGTCCCCCACATCGGCTCGGCCACGACCGAGACCAGGCAGGCCATGGCCCAGTGTGCGGTGGACAACCTGCTCCTGGGCCTGCGACCGGGGCAGCGCCCGGTGGTCGCACCCTGAACGGCCCGGTGTCGGGCCCGTGCCGCGCCCCCACACGGGCGAAACGTCCACGCCGCGGTGACCGAGGCCGTCGGGGCGGGTCGGTGCTCGGTGGTGCCCGACCGACGGCGCCTGCTCATCTGACGCGCCGCCCGATGCACCCGATGCCTGGGCCACGCACCGGCTCGACGGGCCCGTGGCGGTTCAGGTGCCGCTGCGGACGCTGCCGGACAGGGCCCCGTCGGCGTTGCCGGTCCGCTGGACGGCCCGGACGGGCTGGCCTCGACGAAGCCGCTCCCGCCAGACGTCGGGCTCGAAGCGCGACGGGGCGGTGCGCTCGAGGAAGGCGCGGATCACGGCCACGAAGCGCTCCGGGTCCGTGTGGTGCGGAAAGTGGCCGGCATCCTCGAATATCTCGAGCTGGCTCCCGGGCATGGCGGCGGCCGCCACGTGGGCGTGGTCCACCGGGATGATGGCGTCGTGCGCTCCCCACAACACGAGTGTGGGCATCCCCTCGGCCAGGTAGGCGCGGTCCAGCATGGTGATGACCTGGCCCCGCCAGTCGACCCCCGAGCGAAGGGTGCGCAGAATCGCCCGGCGGGCGGTGGCATCGGGCAGGGAGTCGAAGACCTTCAGGATCTCCTCGGTGTCGCGTCCCAGATCCGTGCCGAGGAGCCGCAGCGCCTGGGCCACGGCGCGCGCCGTGAGCTTCACCACCGGCGACCCGAGCGTGGGCATGAGGAGATCGGCGTTCGGCGCCGCGGCCAGGCGCAACAGGAGGCTGACGCTGCGGGCGATGCCCCCCGTGCCCACGAGAACGAGGCGCTCGCAGCGCTCGGGGAAGGTGTACGCGAACTGGGCGGCGACCCCGCCCCCGAGTGAGTGGCCGACGACGGTGACCCGGTCGATGCCGAGCACCGACAGCAGGTCCCGCATGCCGTTGGCGTACGCGGCGACGGAGTAGTCGGCCCGGGGCTTGTCGGACAGCCCGTGCCCGAGCAGGTCGGGGGCGACCACCGTGTAGTCGGCGGCGAATGCCTCCATCACCGGGAGCCATGTGGTCGAAGAATCACCGATCCCGTGGATCAGCAGCAGCGGCGGCCCGTGCCCGGCGGACAGGAAGGCACGCCGGTAGCCGTGGATCGTGAAGAACCGGTACTGGAGGCCGTCGGGGCGTTCCATCGACAAGAAGGTGGACGACACCGTGCCCTGGGGCGTCTTGCCGTTGGTCGTGCTCATGCCCGTCCCCCAAGGCTGCGGCCGGTTGGTCCGACCGACCCGATCCCCGTTCTACGACCCGCCGGTCACGGCCGCGTGAATCGCACGTGAACGCCGGGTTACGGCCCTCCCCGGCCCACCACCGAGGGCGGGCGACGGGCGTCGCTGGCGGTCCCGTCCGTCGCTGCGCCCAGGGGGCCAGGTCCGTCAGGGCCACGACGAACGCCGCGGCAAGGAAACGTCCTGAGTCGCGGGTGCGGACCACGGCAAGTGCTCACCTGACCGCGCCGCGGTCCACCGGGGCTCGCAACGTGAGCGGCAACGGGGACGCCGGGGGTCCGGTGGGCGGGACCGGCCGACCGCCGTCCACCGATGCTGGTGCACCCGCTGCCGGCGCCGGGTGGGAAACGACCCCCGGCGCCCGGGGAACGACGGGCCGGGTGACCTTCGCCTCTGCTGGCCCGATCGGGATCGTGGTCCCATGGTGGTGGAGACCTTCAGAAGGAGGTCGATATGCGCGTACTGATCGCTTATGGGTCCAGGCGCGGTGGCACGGCCGGACTGGCCGGGATGATCGGGGACGAGCTGGCGGCGACGGGGATGGAGACCGAGGTGCGTGCTGCCCGTGCGGTGCACTCCCTCGAGGGATTCGACGCCGTGGTGATCGCCGGGGCGCTCTATGCGGCGCGCTGGCATCGCGATGCCCGTCGCTTCGCCCGGCGCCATGCCGGGTCCTTGCGCACGCTCCCGGTCTGGTTGGTGAGCAGTGGGCCGCTCGATGACTCGGCCACCGGACGCGACATCCCGCCGGTAAAGCACGTCGCCCGGGTGATGGCCGAGACGGGCGCCCGCGGGCACGTCACCTTTGGCGGTCGCCTCGCCGCCGACGCCAAGGGCTTCCCGGCGAGCGCCATCGCCAAGAAGAGCGCAGGTGACTGGCGCGACCGGGACCACGTCCACCGGTGGGCATCGGCGGTCGCCGGGGACCTGGCGCACCTCGCCGCACGCGGCTGAGGGCTACCGGTGAGCGCCCGGGACGCGACGCCGTCGAGCGCCGTGCGTGGCGGTGTGGCGCACGGCGGCGGGAGGCTCGGCGGTCATGGCTTGGTCTGCCGCCGACCGGGCGGCGCGGCGGTGGGCAGGTTCGGGGCATGGTCGGCGCCGGCCCACAGGGCCTGGGCCACCCCACGAAGCGAGACACCGCACACCTCGCTGAGCCTTCGGCAGGCGCGCAGGTAGGGCAGCCAGTCCTCACGAAGGAACTCGCCCTCGGCACACGGCCGGCAGAGATCCAGGGCAGCGAGCGACCGCAGGCGGCGGGGGTCGCCGGCGGCGTAGGCGTCCGGCCTGCACGCGCAGAGCACCGCACTGGCCATGGCCGGGCCCCATCCGGGAATGCCCGCCCGATCCTCGAGCAGGAAGTCCAACGCCAGCATCGGGCTGGCGGTGGCCAGCGCCTTTCTGATGCAACGACGCGCGTGGCCCGATGCCGCGGGCCCGGTGATGCCTCCCATGAGGGCGTCCTTCAGGTCGGGCTGCCCACCGGCCTTCCAGTCGATGAGCGCGGCGACGTCCCGTCGCTTCAACGCGTCGGCGCCCTCGTAGTGCGCGAGCCATGCCGCCTCGCTCCTTCGACACTGCTTGTTGGCGCGGTTGTCGATCCAGTCGACCGGATGGGGGTAGCGCCTCCTCCATTGCCGGATGAACTTGCGCAGCGTGCGGTCGGAGGGCACGGCCGGAATGGTATTGCAGGCCCTGCGCTGCCCACGACGGTATCCCCAGGGCACGTGGGGCTGGCCCGGGTGGCGGTCGCCCTCCGACCGAGCGGGTGGGGGTGGCCGCCCCCCAGCGGTGCGAACGCCCCATGGCCAGGACCGAGCCCCCGCCCCGGCGCACCACCGCCGCGCCCGGAGGCCGCCCGACACCTCAGAGGACGGGTGTCGCCGGTGGTGGCAGGCCGGCGGACTGACGACGGACGGTAGGACAACGGACGCCCAGAGTCGATAGCGTTCCCCCGCATGGTTGGCGGACCCCCGGAGGGCTGGTACGAGGACCCGAAGGTCGCTGGCCAGGAGCGCTGGTGGGACGGCCAAGCCTGGTCCATGGACCGGGTGCGCCCGACGCGTCCGGCCCTGATCGAGCCCTCGCAGCTGGCCTTCGCGACACCCCCGGCGTTTCCGTCGGCGGCGGAAGTGTCGGACAGAGGGTGGCGCCCGGCGGAACCTCCGGCGGCGGCCGCCTTCGACCGAGATGAGGCGATGGCCCTGCTCCACGAACTGCAGAGCGTCGAGGAGCGGCTCCGAACACTGCAGGTCAGCCTGCACAAACTCCTCGACGAGGTCGGCGCGGCGGTGGAGGGGCGACGATGATCGAGCCGCGGGCCGCGGGGTTGTGGCGGCCTTCGGTGTCGTCGCCTGGTCGTGCCCGCCTCCTGCGGGTAGGAGGGCCTGGCGACCACCGCCGGTCCGCGGGGGGACGTCCGCATGGCGCCCCGTGCCGCGCGTCATGGTCGGGCGCGCCGGCGACACCGTGGCCCCGCCCGGGTAGTGGTCGCCACGTCCTGTTCACCAACTGTTCAGCCGGCTGTGTGTCGCGCGGTACAGACGACGACTCCCGCGTCGCCCACACTGAGAGGAACCCGGAAGGGATCCGGTTGTCTGTGGCGAAGCCGCTCGAATCGAACAAGGAGCCCCTCATGTTGCGCAGAACCCTGCTGGCCATGGCCGCGTTGCTCGTACCCGCCGGATTGGTCCTGGTCGCCGCACCCCAGGCCGCCTGGGCGCTTCCCAATGCACATGGCATCGCCAATTGTCGGATCGTCTCGGGCCACGGCACCGTCAATCCGGGTCTCACGCCGGCGGGAAGCCCCGGTGGCGTGAAGATCAACTTCACCGCATCCCTGACGAGCCCGGCTGCGGGGTGCCCGAACGGCAATGTCACCTTCCCGGCGGGCGATCACATCCTCGGGGGCACGGTCACGGGCTCCGGCTTCTACAACCCCCCTTCGGCGACCATGCCCGGCAGCTCGTGCGTCAACTTCGCCGGACCTGACGTTGTCGGGAAGATCACGGTCACGATCAAGTGGCTCATGAGCGGCCCCCCGGTCGCCAACACGAAGATCGTCTACAAGAACAACCCGAACACCGTGGTCGCCGCACCGACCGACACCATCACGCTGAAGGCGCCGCCGGGGACGGCCGCCAAGACCGGCTCCTTCACGGCGCCGGCGGGCCTCAACACCGTCCAGCTCGACACCACGCTTCCGGGCCCCGGATGCGGACCAGGACCGTGGTCGGCCTTCAAGATCACCGGCGGCGTCGTGACCGTGTAACGCACGCATCGCGCAGTCGGGGGGGCGGGGCGATGGCCCCGCCCCCTCTCGCGTCCCTGCGCTCGTCTCGTGTCGGGATCTGCCCGCAGTCCTGGCCCAACCCGTGGCGGTGAGATCTCTCACGGACCGACACGCTCCAGCACGGCCGTTCGAAGAGCCCCGGAGGGCTCATCGATATGAGTGGGCCGCAGCCTCGAGGATTCGAACATGCCCGACGTGTGGGAGCGGCGGCTGGTGCTGGCGTCATCGATCCCACCGGGCGTCGGCCGCGTGGGGCCGTAGGAGGTCGTCGGGACGCTGCCGGCGGCAAGGTCCCGGGGTCACGGTGGCGGTCACGGCGCCGATGGCGGGAAGCACGACGACGGCCTCGACCCGTCGCCGACGGACGTCGGCCGCGCCAGGCGCAGACGCTCGTCGTGGTCGGGAGGTTGCTCCCGGAGCGCCGTGTGCACCGCCTGCTCGTCTACCGTTGCCAGCGCCGATCGTTCGGCCACGCATCGTCGCCAGCACTTCGAAGGGAGAGCCCGTGCGCCGACCTCGCCTTCGGACCCGGTCTCCCCTGCGCCCGATGGCGCTTGTCGGCCTGGTGACGACCGTCGTGATCTCCGGTTGCAGCGCCGCCCCGGGGGCCGGGAATTCCGAGACTCCGCAATGGCCCGATCACCCCAGCTGGGAACGCTATGTCATCGCCCCCACGACCCCTGACGTCACTCCCGTGCGCGTCGTCAGGACGTCCGGCTCTGTCACCGGGGCGACGAACCTCGCCGATCCCGCCTCCCCGAGCGGGGCCACCCTGACCATGACCGCACAGGGGCCGCCCCCGTCGATCGTCGTCGACTACGGCAAGGACCTCGGCGGCATCCCGTACTTCGTGGTGCGCGCCGAGTCCCACTCGCCCGTCCTGAGCTCCGCCTACAGCGAAGGGCTTCAGTATGTGGGGCCCAACGGGGACCAGACAGGGAGCGCCAGCCCCGCGGGAGACTCTTCCCGGCTCGACGACCTCACCGTGACGTCTCCTGGCCGGCTCACCACCGGACTCATCCAGGGTGGCGAGCGCTACGAACGGATCAGCCTGGCCACACCCGGCACCGTGACCCTGTCGTCGATCGGCATCGCCTTCAGCGCCGTCCGGGCGACGGCGAACGACTTCCGGGGATGGTTCGATTCGAGTTCGCCCGAGCTCAACCGGATCTGGTACGACGGGGCCTACACCACACAGCTCGATGAGCTGCCCGCCCGCAGCGTCCCCGCCCCTTGGCGTATCGCCGAGGGGGCACTCGACGCCGTAGGGGGCAGTATCGGCGTTCTGCGCCAAGGGCTGAGCTGGAGCGACTACACGGTGTCGTTCGACACCCGGATCGTGGACGGCTCGGCCGGTTGGATGGTGCGAGCCTCGTCGCCGACATCTGGCTATCTGTTCACCCTCAGCGAGTCCGTGGGGAGGACAGGATCCCAAGACAGCCTGCAGGAGATCGCCCTCGGCCCGAGCGGATCGGCGTTCATCGCTGACGTGGTCATTCCCGGGCCTTTTGTCGCCGGTCGTTGGCACCATGTGGTGACCGTGGCGGCAGGCACCCACCTCACCACCTCCATCGACGGCCGGCAGGTGGCGACCTTCGACGCCGCATCCCTGCCGCCGACCTCGATCGCCGGGTCCGGCACGGTGGGGCTCGGGACCCCGGGCTCGACGGCGCTGTTCCGGGACCTGGAGGTCACCGCTCCGGGTGGCGGACGTCTCTACGCCAATAGCTTGGCGCAGTCCTCGGCGCTGGCCGACTTTCCCCAAGCCGAGGTCACGAGCCCCGATCCCCTGCCCGTTATCGTCGACGGCGCCAAGCGCGACAGGGTGGTGTGGAGCGGCGACCTCGGTGTCGAAGTGCCGAACGTCTTCTACACGACCGGGGCCGCCAGTTTCGTACGGGCCTCGCTCCAGCTGTTGGCCAGCTATCAGGTGGCCGACGGCGAATCGGGCACGAATGTCGATCCGACGGTTCCCCTGGGCACTTTTCCGCAGCGCGGATCGACGTACTCCGCTTCGTACTCGATGGACGAGGTGGACAACATCGCCACCTACTACCTCTACACCGGTGATCTCTCCTTCGTGCGCTCTGAATGGCCCATGGTCACCCGTGAGCTCGCCTACAACAATTCGATGGTCGACAGCCGTGGCCTGCTCGCCACGAACGACGACGACGGCATGGACTGGGACTACTACGACGGGAGCAAGACCGGTGAGGTCACCGCCTACAACGACCTGTACTACAAGACGCTCATCGGCGCCGCATCCATGGCGGACGCTCTGCGCCTGTCGGTCCAGGCCTACGTGTACAGGCAACAGGCCGCGAGTCTGAGGACGGCCATCAACACGTACCTCTTCGATTCGTCGACCGGGCTCTATGCCCTGTCGAACGGGCAGCCCACCGCCGTTGCCCAGGACGGCAACTCCCTGGCCGTGCTCTTCGGTGTCGCCCCGACGCAGGAGGATGCGACGATCCTGGCCGCGCTGTCGAAGGCGCTGCCGTCGACGCCGTACGGCCCGGACTCGTTCAGCACCAATGCCGGGTTCCGGGCAGCGGTCAGTCCGTTCGTCACCAACGACGAGGTGGAAGCTCTCTTCGCCACGGGCGACACCGCCGCCGCCACCTCGCTCCTGCAGAAACTGTGGGGATACATGGACGCCCCCGGAGCCGACGACACGGGGACAGACTGGGAGCTTGTCGGCACCGGCGGATCGCCGGGGTTCGGGGACGCCACCAGCCTGGCCCACGGCTGGTCGACCGGAGCCACCGCCGACCTCTCCTCCTACGTCCTCGGGGTCGATCCGTCCTCGGCCGGCTTCCAGACGTGGTCGGTGACGCCTCATCAGGGTTCCCTGTCCTGGGTGGAGGGCGACGTGCCCACGCCACACGGCACGATCGACGTGCGCTGGGCACAGGACCAATCATCGGGCCGCTTCGCCCTGCAGGTCACCGCCCCGACCAGAACCGGCGGCACCATCTCTGTTCCCGTACCTCGGTCGGGTGCCGTCGTGACCATCGCTGCCACCGAAGACGGACGGGGCACGCATCGACGCCGGGTCGTCACGGCCGCCCCCGGCAGTTCCTCCGTACCCGTCACCGCAACGGGCGGGGTTACCTACGACATCGACGTGGTCCCTCGGTAGAAGAGACGTGTCACCGTCGACGTAGCGCTGGACAACGCGGGGGTGAAGTCCGCTGACGGCAGCGGTCGTCCACCGCCGGCCCACGCCCGGACAAGGGACCCAGGCGCCCGGGATCAAACGATGGAGCCGGCGACCAGATTCCCACCCGCCACCCTCACCTGGGCACGTGTCTCTCACGACCGGCTACGGCAGGACCCTCACGGCGATTCCCCGGGTAAGCCGTCGTTTTCAGTGACCTGCCGTGACCGCCGGGCGACCGCTCACCACCGATTCAATCGCACACGAATCGCGCAGATCGCGGATCTTGCTCGTGACCTACGGGGGCCTATGTTCGAGCCCCTGAAGGGCCCCGATTACTTCGCCAAGGTGGTTGTCGACCATGGCACCGTCGCCTGGCCGAACGGGCTGGACTTGGATCCACTCGTTCTCCACGGAGACGTTGAGCCCGCTCCGCGCCCACAACACGCCTGAGCCAGCATCGCTGATGCAGCAGCCGGTTCCACTCCTCGTGCACCTGTGGCGCACCGGCCAGACCGCACCGGTCGAAGCGCCGAAGATGGCACTCGATCCGGCGGCGTGGATCTCCCGCCTCGGCACCAACATGGCGGCGTGACCCGAGAGGGGTCGACCACCCCGGTGGTTTGCCAGCCCCGGGTAGCTGATACGCAGCTGCTTGATATTCCAGCACCACGGTGGAGTTACCGTAGGCATCGACCGGCCCGCCCCCCTTCCGCGCAGGATCTGGGCTGTGTGGGTGTTGCCAAACGGCCGGTGGTCACGCCGCGGTCAGGTGCCCGGCATACTCGGTGACATGTCCCCAACCCCGGCAGGCCCGTTGGACCTCGACGTGGGGCGTCCGCTCCGCGGGGTGGGAGACCTTGAGGACCTGGTCGCCTACGTGGTGGCGGCGAACCCGAACAACGAGACCAACTGGCTGGAATGGAAGTGCGGGCTCGACCTCACGGTGGCGGATGGACGGTTCTCGGTGGCCAAACACATTCTCGGCTTCGCCAACCGGGATCCTGACGCCGCCCGTCACCACGTCGGAGGGCTCGGGTACCTGGTCCTGGGGGCCGAAGCCGGCAACGTCCCCGGCCAGGCTCCCATCGACCCCGCCGACCTCGTCGCCGGCATCCGGAACTACGTGGACAACCAGGGTCCCAAGTGGTCCCCCCTGTGGGTCTCCCACGGCGGTGCCGAGGTGCTCGTGATCACCATCGAGGCCCCTGAGTGGGGCGACGACATCCACACCCTCCAGCACGGGTACCAGGGCTTCCATGCTGGTTGGGTCTTCGTCCGCCATCCCGGTCGGACAGATCCGGCCAGTCCGCAGGACATGCGGATGCTCAGCGCACGGCTCAGTCGGCGACCCCCACAGCCCGTTGAGCTGCGGCTCCTCCCTCCCGAAGAGCCGATTTGCAGGCTCGACACGAGCCCCGAGCAGGTCGAGGCCTGGCTGGAGCTCGAGCGGGGGCGATTGCTCGCACCATTGCAAGCGGAGGAGATGCGCCGTCTCGCGGCCGAGCAGCGTGGCCGCCTTGGCGCCGCCGTAAACTTCATTGGCATCCCCGGCCTCCTGGGGGCCACCCAGCGCATGGTCGAGACGATGGGGGGACTACCGGGTCTGGGCAGGCGAGTCGAGGAAGACCGCAGCCCGGACGAGTATCGCCGGGAAATCGAGGAGTACCTGGGCGAGGCGCGGCCCGCACTCGTCCCGGCAACGGTCCGGCGCTTCTTGACCTCGGACTGCTGCATGTTCGTGCTGAGGGGGCAGAACCCGACGGACAGGAACCTCCCGGGGCTTCGAGTCGAACTGTCTTTCGAGGAGGGGGTGATCCCGATGACGGGCATCGACATCGACATCGAGGCGGAGCTGCCCGTGTCTCCCCGCGCATGGGGTCCACGCACCGAGGGTGGACTCTTCCCCTTCCATCTTCCCGACTTCGGTCACGTCCCCGGTCTGGCAGGCATGTTGTCCACACCGCACTTCGCCGCTCAACGC
>Ga0209415_10006697_pt1 | contig 20351 bp, 24 predicted proteins | sample PeaSoiSIISIP2007_FD_187696 | JGI IMG/M metagenome (GOLD analysis project Ga0209415, IMG submission 187696) | Peat soil microbial communities from Weissenstadt, Germany - SII-SIP-2007 (SPAdes) (version 2) | ecosystem: Environmental > Terrestrial > Soil > Wetlands > Peat | place: Germany...
AAACCATTGCCCGTCGGCAAGGCTACTTGGTTGCCTGATGCAGGCATGACAGGGTTGGCCGACATGGAGGCGGCGACACTGGCCGAGCGCGCTTCTTCGGCAATCAGCGTCATCTCCCGGTCGATGGCTGCCGAGGCAGCTTCGATCTGGGCGCGAAGGGTGTCGAAACGTGTGGCTTCATCGGCCGTGAGATCACGGTTTTCGCCAGCGGCGACATCGGTCAGGGTGCGAGCATCCTTGACCAGATTCGCCTTCTTGGCCTGTAGCTCACGGAGGTGTTTGCTCATTGCGGGTTCTCCAAAGTAAAAAACCCGCTCAAGGCGGGTATAAAAAAAGCCACCGAGGAAATCCTGGGCGGCTGTCTGCGAGGCCTGCAGGTGCAGGCATAAATTCAAATCAGTTCAAATCAGTGCAAGCGCATTTCTCGCCTGAGAAAGTCGCGATGTGGCACGGCTTTGCGCTCGGCCACGCTTTTGCATCATCGAAATCAGGTCGTCGAAGGTGCTGATGCCGTCGACCATCTTTTGTCCCACTGCGGTGTCGGCACCGAGCACGCGGCCCTGACCGAGCCCGTCGCGCACGCTGGCCACCGGCAGACCACGCCCTTTGGCGACGGCCTTGGTGAAGGCACCGTAATAGTCATCGACACGCGACTGCATGAAGCCGCGCGCCTCGTCGTTCAAGGGCTCGTAGGGATTGCCCTCGACCTTGTATTTGCCGGCCGAAATCAGCGTGGGGGTCACACCCTCAGCGGCAATCGCCTGCGAGTAATCGAAATGGGCCTGCCAGACGCCGATGGAGCCCACCTCACCACCCGGGGTGACGTAGAACTCGCCGGCAGCGCAGCCGATCCAGTACGCAGCACTTGCGGCCAGGCTGTTGGCAATCGCCACCACGGGTTTGCTGGCACGCGCCGACTGGATCTGATCAGCCAGTTCGGCTACGCCGTAGACGCTGCCACCGGGACTGTCGATGTCGATCAGGATTTGACCCACCGAGTCGTCAGCCAACGCCTGGCGCAGCGCGGCACCAAACATCTGTGTGCTGGTCACGCCAGGGCCGGACACGTCGTCGACCATATTGGCGCGCTGGGTGACGATGCCGTACAGCGGCAGTACCGCAATGCCGGCACCGCCAGTAGATTGCGTCATCTGACGTTTGATTTGGCGGGCTTCGCGGTCTGCCATGACCTGAGTCAGAACGTCGTCGCCAGCAGGCTGGCCTCTATTCCATCGTCCCAATACGGCCGTCAGTGCATTCAGGCGTTCCGGCATCAATGCCCAGGGCGTCGCCAGAAACTCGGCCATCAGCAGTTCACCCTTCATGTCATGCCTCATCGTCGTCATCTTCCGTGTTGATCTTGTTGGGCTCGGCGTTGTCGTCGTCAGGCGGCGGTGCCTTGGCCGGTTGCTGATTGGTGCCGGTCATCCCCATGTTGAGCGCCACCAGTGGCTCATCCAAGCCCGGCAGCGGTGTGTAGTTTTCTGCGATACGCACTTCGTTTCTGGTTAGCGCACCCATGCTGACCATGGCCGAGTAGTACGTGGCGCGGCTGTTGGCGTCCCCTCGCATGAGCGCTGCAAAGTCAAATTCGCAGTCCAGCCCTTCGTCATCGAGCATCAGATCGGCGCGAATACTGGCTTCCCACCGCTCGGCCCAGGGCCGCATGGTGTAGCGCACGAACTCGATGGACTGCTGCTCGATGTTGTTGTTGGTCGCCCGGTCCAGGTCCGCAATCATGTGCGGCGGCACCCGAAACAGGCGAGCGATATCCGTCACCTGAAATTTGCGCAGCTCAAGGAACTGCGCTTCCTTGTTAGTGACGCCAACCTCGTGGTACTTCATGCCGGCTTCCAGCACCAGCACCTTGCCACGATTCATTGCGCCTTGCGCGTTCTGGTAAGACTCCCGGAAATTGTCGCGGGCGGGCTTGTCCTTGAAAGTGCCCGGATACTCGATCCAGCCGCCGGTGGGCTTGGCGTCGTTGGCAAAGAAGCGTGAGCCATAGTCCTGTGCGGCCAGTGCCAGTCCAAAGCTCTCACGCGCCATCTCAATGGGGGAGAGGCCGATCATGCCGTCGCTGGACAGTCCCCGCAGATGCCAGACCGCGCTGCGCGGTAGAAAGGTTTGATTGCCAAATCGGTCGATGATGCGATAACTGTATTCGTCAGCCTGGCTCTGCGAGAGCACCAGGCTGATGCGATCCGGGTGGATCGGAATCAAGTCGGTGATTTCCCCATTGGCGTTACCAACGATCCTGCAGAACGCGTTGCCGCGCAGCGCCAGATGCCCCATGAGCATTTCACGCCACTCGAATGGGTTCTGAAACCGGTTCGGGCGCAGGTGAAACAGGCGGTACAGCCAGTGATTCGTCACCTCGACCTTGCCCCGGTTTTTGCCGGGGCGGTACAAAATGAATGGCAGCGAGGCCATGCTCTCGGACAGGATGCGCACACAGGCGTACACCGCCGACAAGCGCAGCGCAGTTTCTGACGAAATCCGCGCGCCGCTGACCGTGCGCATCGTGACCGGTTCGAACCAGAACGATCCCCAGGGACTGCGATCATCCGAGTCGGCGCGCGGACCGCCAAAATTGCGGAAGAAATCAGCGAACTTTCCCATCACAACACCATCAGTTCATAGTCGCTGCCGATCACCATGCCATCACCCGGTTTGATGGCCCGCGCGATCGCCATGATCAGCGCCACGATGCCGTCGATCTTGTTCTCCGGGCGTTCCTTCCTTGGATAGATGTTGTCCTTGGCATCCATGTGGGCCACCACGTTCGATGCCATCCAAGTGAGCACTGGGTCGCCGTCGTGAATCAATTTGCGTTGCAATACCAGCGCCTCAAGCGTCTTCATCGGCTCTGAAAAATTGAGCACCGTCGGGCGCACTTCGATCATGGGCAAACCCTCTGCCAGCATGCGTGTTGAGAGTTGCGTGGCCTGGAACGGGTCGTAGGCCACGGCCTGCACCTCAAAGCGCGAGGCCAGTTCCACCAGCTCGCCCTCGATCCAACCGAAGTCGATGACATTGCCCGGTGTCACGGTAAGGCGACCGCTTCTGGCCCAGCCAGCGTACTGGCTGTTCTCGGACGCAGACACCGTGTCCTCCGGCAGCCAGTACCGGCTGAACACCGCGTAGGCACCGGCGACGTCCGGGTGCTGGAACACCAGCACCAAAGCGGCCACGTCCGTTTTACTGGCCAGATCCAATCCAATCCAGCACGGCTGGCCAACGAACGCTTCAATATCCAGGGCAGGATTGGCGCAAGCATCCCAGGCGCGCATATCCATCCACGCGGTATCGGCGTTGACCCACTCGTTGAGATGCTTGGTCTTGAAATTGTTCACGGCGCTGGGCAATTGCATGGCCTTGGCCTGCAGCGGCGCCAGCACTTCCGGGCGCACCGAGATGCCCCAATTCGGATTGGCCTTGATCAGCGCGGTCTCCAGCGTCCAGTCGTCCCCGTCATCGAGCCCATAGACGATGCCAAACTGGCTGTCGTCCTCGAAGACGCCATCGAGCAGGCGGGTCACAAAGGTGCGAATCTCGTAGCAAATGCCGGAGCGGTTGCTGCCGGCCGTGGTGATCACCCACAGGAGCGAGTTATCGCGCTTGCCGGTGCCGGTTTCCACCACATCGTAGACCGTGCGCGTTTTGTGGGCGTGCAGTTCGTCCACGCAGCCGAAGTGGATGTTGAGCCCGTCCAGGGTCGAACCTTCTGCGGACAGCGCTTCGAATTTCGAGCCACTGGCCATCACATGCATGTTGTGCGCGCCGACCCCGACGCCAAAGCGTGAGCGAAATCCAGCGGACTGGCGCGCCATGGTCTGCGCATCGCCAAACACAATGCGCGCCTGGTCACGTGTGGTCGCCAGCGAATACACCTCGGCGCCACCTTCACCATCAGCCGCCAGCATGTACAGCGCCAGCGCCGAGGACAGCGTGGACTTGGCGTTGCCGCGCGGCACCTCGATGTAGGCACGCCGAAACCGGCGCTTGCCATCAGGCTTGACCCAGCCGAACACGGTGGTCAGGATGAATACCTGCCATGGCTCCAAGTGGATCGGCTGTCCGGCCAGCGGGCCTTTGACGTGGGGCAGGCGTTCAAGGAACGCGCACAGGTTGTCTGCCGGAGAAAACGATTTACCCGATCGGTCCGCCAGCTTTGGATTGAAACGATAGGGGCTGGCTTTGCCCTTGAACTTGACCAGGTCGTTCAATTGCCGCTGGCAGGCCTGCTTTACCCATCGGCAGGCGGAAATATCACCTTCCACTACTGCTTCGGCGTAACGACGGGCTGCGGTGACGTAGTTAGAGGTTGCCATCGGTCCAGTCATTTGAGGCTTGGCGAATGCGCCTGACCGCTTCTGGGTCGCCTATACGATGGCCTTGGCGCGGGTGCTGTCGCCAATGCCGTCCGATAATGGGCAGGTGCAGCACATCGCCCCCCTTGGCAACGAGCAGCGTCAGCAGCCAGTCGGAAAAATTGTTGATGTCGGTGGTTTCCTTGAGCACGGCCTCGACGGCGAGTCGACGCATCACGATCAGGCCGTGCACATGGCTGCCGCTGCTGGCGTGCTGCCGGCGGCTGTAGGTCAAACGCCGTACAGCAATGTCTCGCCCGCTTTCGTTGGTCAGCGTTTCGTCGGTGTAGGCCATCACCGCCTGCGGGCAGGCATCCAGCGCATCGGCCAGCCGCGTGAAGGCACTCGCTTCGTACAGGTCGTCGGGATCGACGTAGGAAACCAGGGGCAAGATGCCCTGTGCATAGCCAGCGGCACGAGCCTCGCCAATGCGGCCCGGAATCCCCGGCAAGATGTGCAACTGGATCGGTGCGCCCGCGAGGCTGGCGATGCAGGCCTCGCGCCATTGGGCAGGCTCGTATAGGGTGAGCAGATGAACATCGATGCGCGCTTCGGTTGCCATCAGTCCGTCTATCCCGCGATGTCCGCCCAAGGATCGAGGTCGTCCTCAGCGGCTTCCATCGGCAGCGTTACGCGCGAACGCGAGGCTGGCGTGAAGCCCATCTCGGTGGCGGCCTTGGTCATGATCTGCGCCTGCTTGTTGGCAATCGCCAGATACGGGGACTGCATCGGCACCCCGGTGTTAGGCGCCTTGATGAGCAATCCGGTCTTGTTGATGCCGGCTTGCGCTTTGCGATAAAGGTCGGCGGCACATGCCCACACTTCAAGCACTGACATGTCGAGTTTCTTCAACAGGTGCGGCGGCGCGCATTCCAGTGCATAGCGCCAGGCCGACCTCGCGCCTTCGCTCATGTACTCGGGCGGCTCGACCAACTCTCCTTGCGGCTTGGGCTCGCGCAGGTTGGTCCGGCATTTCTGCAGCGTGCCTTTGATTTGCTTGACTGTGGTGGGCAGCGGTTTGCGACCGGCCATAACGATTCCATCCTGGGGGGAGTCCCCCCTGTTTCAATTTGCACGCACAAAAATTTGACTGGGCGCACGCATCGCTCGAACGCGATGCCAAAGAATTCACCCCCCTACCGGGGTGTGGGCCTGCGTCGTGCGCTTTCACGCGCGGACTTGGCGTTGTGGCAGGACACGCACAGCGACTGCAGGTTGGCAGCATCAAAGCGTGCGCCACCTTCCTTGATCGGTTTGACGTGATCTACAACCTTGGCCGGAACAACGCGACCGGCGGCCTCACAGGCCACACACAACGGGTGCGTGGTCAGGTGCGCGGCGCGAACGGCTCGCCAATCGCGCGACTGATAGAAGCCGACTTCGGCATCGAAGCTGCGACGTTTCCGGCCGTAGTCACGGTGGATGACGGACCGATGTGTCTCGCAGTGCCCGGGCACAGCCAGCACTGCTAAACAACCCGGATACCGACAAGGAGTTGGCGCGCTTCGAGGCATCTGCGGTGGATTTCCAACTGATTCAAAAAAGAAGCGATTTCCTGGGAGATTTCGCTTGGCTTCTCGCGGGAATGAAGCGTTCATACGAACACCATCAACCACCCAGAGGAACCAAAACCATGTCCTACACCAGCAACGAATTCACCGTCGATGAAATCGGTTTCATCCAAATCGCACTGACAAAAGTGCTTGCCGCCGCAGCGCGGGGCGAACTCGATCTCAACCGACTGGCCCGCGAAGAACTTGCTTCGCGCGGTCTCAATGACCAAGGCGTCTGGGTCGGCTTCGATCGCGCCAAACAAATCCACAACGTCTGAATTTCAGGAGATCCACATGACAACGCAACTCACACCAGCCCAACACGCCATCCTGTCCTATGCTCATCAGCACACCGACGGCAAGATCGTCTGGTTTCCAGAGAACATCAAAGGCGGTGCGCGCAACAAGGTCCTCGCAGGACTCGTCAATCGCGCCCTCATCACTACAGACCAGAAGGACTGGTTCATCGCTGCCGAGGGTTACGACGCGCTCGGTATTCCACGCAAGGCGCCGGTCAGCATCGAGGTGATTGACGCGGTCATCGAATCTGCCACGCCACGCACCCGCGACAACAGCAAGCAAGCGCAAGTGATCGCCATGCTCAAGCGTCCCGAGGGCGCGACCATCGCGCAAATTTGCGCAGCAACCGGATGGCAGGCACATACAGTGCGCGGCACGTTTGCCGGCGCATTCAAAAAGAAACTCGGCCTGGAAATCACCTCAACTAAGGAGCAAGGCAGCGAGCGGATTTACACGATCGCCGGTTGATCCATCTCGGACGGAAGTCCGAATGTCGCGCCATCACTGGCGCGCTTTGCTGCTTGTCCGGTGTAGTCCTGCCAGCGACGCACGATCACATCGACATACTGCGGATCAAGCTCGATCAGTCGTGCCCGACGTCCGGTTTTTTCGCAAGCAATCAGCGTTGTTCCAGAGCCGCCGAAGGGGTCAAGCACGATGTCCTTGGTCTTGCTGCTGTTGCGCACGGCACGCTCCACCAGTTCCACCGGCTTCATCGTTGGGTGCAGGTCATTTTTCTGCGGCTTCTTGATGTTCCAGACGTCGCCCTGATCGCGTGCGCCACACCAGAAGTGATCGGTACCATCGCGCCAGCCATACAGAATCGGCTCATATTGGCGCTGGTAATCGGCACGGCCCAGCGTAAAAGTGTTCTTGGCCCAGATGATGAACGTCGACCATTTGCCACCAGCAGTGCGGAATGCCGACTGCAGGGTGTCGAGTTCAGATGAACTCATGGCGATGTAGACCGCACCCTTCGTGACGGTCAAAATGTTCTGGCAGGCGGCAACGAGAAACGCGCCGAATCCATCACCCAGGTTGTCGTTCAGGATGGGACGGTTTTTGCCGCGCATCTTGTCTTTGGCGGTGTTGGCGTAATTCACGTTGTACGGTGGATCGGTGAATGTCATGTCGACCAGTTCGTCACCGAGCAGCGTCTGGTAGTCCTCGGACTTGGTGGCATCGCCACACAGCAGTTTGTGCTCGCCCATCAGCCACACATCGCCGGTTCTGGAAATAGGCGTTTCGGTTAGCTCGGGAACGGCATCATCGTCGGTGAGACCGTCAGTGGTATTTTCTCCAGCAATCAATGCTTCCCACTCTTCGGGGGAAAAGCCCGTCAAGCCAAGGTCGAAGCCAGCCTCTTTCAATTCAGCCAATTCGATGCCGAGCAGTTCATCTTCCCAAGAGGCGTTTTCACCGATTTTGTTGTCGGCCAGGATCAGTGCCCGGCGCTGGGTGTCGGTCAAATGTTCCAGCGGCACGACGGGAATATCGGTCATGCCGAGCTTGCGGGCGGCCAGCAAACGGCCATGGCCCGCAATCACATTGTTCTGACCATCGACCAGAATCGGCGCACCCCAGCCGAACTCACGGATGCTGGCGGCGATCTGCGCCACTTGCGCATCCGAATGCTGCTTGGCGTTGCGGGCATACGGGATCAGCGAGTCGATGGGTCGGTAGTGAATCTGCAGCGCGCTCATGGGTATCCGGAAATGAAAAAACCCGCTGAAAGCACAATGCTCAGAGCGGGTTTATGGTGTCGGCCAGTCGTTCTGCGATGCCACTTGGCACTGCTCACACGTCTGTCCAGAAGATAGCCGAAATAGTACCCTCAAACGGGCTGTTTTGTTGCACGACCAAAGTACCCTAAAACGGACAAGCTGGGCAAAACGAGGACAAACGCGGCAAGCATTACCTTACATGGCTCAGGATTTTGGAAGGTTGGCCAGCATTGAGATTCGTGGCGACGATCTCCAGCGCCTTCTGCCAGCGACGCCACGCTGTCGAGCGGTCGCAGGCAAAACGGATCGTGATGTCGCGCCAGCCATACCGTTTGGCGCGCATCCAGACCAGATGGCGCTGCTCAATCTCCAGCCACAGCACCCATTGCATCGTTTCCAGCATGCGGTCCACATCTTTGGGGTCTGGCGGAAACGATCGATATACGGCGCCATCTGCTGCGAACACTTCCCACTGCTGTCGCACGATTGGCGGCCAGGTATTGAAATAGCCCTGCACGCGCACAGGGGGCAACCGCCGGCCTGTGGTCGCGGCTTCCTCGAATCGCACGGCCACGTCATCGATGGTCCAGATGTTCAGGGCTCTAATCACGGCGTGGCCCTCTCGATCCGTAGAGCCGTTCGCCGATGCGGCGGACAATCTCGCGCTCGACGAAATCGAGTCGCGCATCCGACTCGTTGACCACGAGAATGTGCTGATCCTGCCAACCACGCTGTTTGACGGCGTCAAGGTCGACGGGTTCGGGCTGCATGCGGCCCAGGGGAGACGGGTAGCGCGATGGAGGGATTTTCATATCACGCCTCCTGGGTGTCGATCGCCCAATGCAGCAAGGCCAGGGCATCAGCTTCGTTGTCGTCCGTCACCGGATGGCCTTTTGCACGCATGGCCGCGATCACATCATCCTTGCCGGCATTGCCTTTGCCGGTAGCGTGCTTTTTTATCGTGCCGACCGGTACGCCCTGGTACGGAATGTTGCGGTGCTCGCACCAGGTGGTAAGCGTGGCCATCAGGCCGCCATAAACGTGTGCGGCATCGACGCCAACGTGTCGGCGCACTTCCTCGAAATACACCGCGTGTATGTCGTTCGCCGTGGAATGGATTTCCGACAGCCAACGCTTGAACCGCAGGAAGCGCATGCCGCCGCCCTCGAATCGTTGCGGGCGGAAACTCACGAATCCGTGAGCCATGTCTCCGTCACTCGGGCGCAAGGCCCAGCCGGTGGTGGTGCCCAGGTCCAGGGCCAAGATGATCTGCGTCATGATTTCCGTCCTTTTTTGTTTTGGCCTGACGCAGCTGACGGAGTCTGTCGAAACCCTCCATGAGGCGCGCGTCACGCGCACGTGTAGAGAGTTACGTAGAAAAGCGTCAGCTGCGTCAGACCCGTGAATTTGCATAGGGGTCAGTTGTCGGCGTAGGGGGTGTAGGCAGGCGTGGGCGGAGCTTTGAGGCCAATGCCCTGGAACCCACGAATGCCCACGCCGTTGCGCCATTTCTCCAGCCCGCGCGTCATAAGCAGATCGGAGAATCGACGTTGCGAGCCGATAAATTCACCAGCTGCCTCGGCCCATTGTTTCCAGTCGTTGAACAACTCGGCCGTCAGCGACTTGGCGTTGGGAACGCGAACGCAGTTCTCGTCCAGCCAGCGGCCGAGCGCGTCCTCGGCCTCGAAATACTCCTCAGTCGCGTCCATCACCTGTTGCGGCGGCTCGAGGCGACCCAGACGCTGCCAGGCGAGACATCCGTCCAGCGCCCACGCCAAAATGCCATCGCGCTCGGCCAGCAATTTCTGTTGCAGATGCTTGTCGCGTCGCTCGGGCGGAATGGTCACCGTGAACGGAATCAGGTGCAGGCGCCGCTTCATCGCCTCATCGATGTTGCGAATCGCTGGCTTGTGGTTGCCCGCCACGAACAACTTGAACTGCGGAAAGAACTCGAAAAAATCCTGACGCATGAAACGCGCCGAGATCTTGTCGCCGCCGGTCAGGTTCTTGACCTTGGATTCCGCCCAGCGCCGACCTTGCTCGGTTTCGATGGCGGCCACAAAGCGGGCACCGCGCAGCCCAGCCATGTCGGTTGGATGCCGGTCGGTGCGCGTTTCCATGAAGGTGTCCATGGGTGCATTCGTGGCGTAGTCACCAAGAATGGTGGCCAGCGTGTTCACGAATACCGACTTGCCGTTTGCGCCCGTGCCATAAAGAAAAAACAAGGCGTGTTCGCGCGTCGAGCCGGTCAGGGCATAGCCGACCATGCGTTGCAGATAGGTTTGCAGCGTCTTGTCGCCTCCGGTCACTTCATCGAGAAACTGCCGCCAGATGGGGCAGTCACCGCGTGGCGTGGCGGTGGTGATCTTGGTCATGCGATCGAGCCGGTCGTGTGGCCGCATCCGGCCATGCCGCAGGTCGATCACGCCGCCTGGCGTATTCAAAAGCCACTGATCGGCATCCCATTCGTCGGTCGTGGCCGCATGACGCCGGTCAGCACGCGCCAGGCGCTCGACGCCGGAAACGGTGCTGGCCGCTGCGAGCTTGGCTGCGATTTTGGGATTGCTGGATTTGACCGACGCGTGGCGGCAAACGTGGCGAACGAGATCCGTCGCCGCCAGGGTGTCTTCCGAACGCCAACGCTGGCCATCCCAGACCAGCCACTTGCCCCATGCCGCCACATAGCGCCAGTCCTGGTGATAGCGGCGAGTAAAGCTCAGGGCCAGTGCGTCCTCGGTACCCCAGACCGTTTCCTCGCCCGCGCTGGTATCAGTTTCAGGTCCGGGTTCATCGCCAATCCGGTGCATCTGAATGCGCGGGCCGTGGACAATGAAGCCGGCAACCTCAAAACCCTCGCCGTGTGCGTCTGCGACGTCCCACCCTACCGGAGCATCTTCGGGTGGATACAGGATGTGGCAGCTCGCAGCCCCGGCCGTGAGGATGGCTTGTGCGGCCCGATCAGCGTACTCCCAACCCGGCTTGTCCTTGTCCGGCCAGATGAGCACGGCCTTACCGACCAGCGGCGACCAGTCGGTCTTCTCAATGGGTGCATTGGCACCATGCATGGCCGTGGTCGCGCAAATGCCGATATCGATCAGCACCTGTGCGCACTTTTCTCCCTCGACCAGCACCACTTGATCGGCACTCACCATGCCGGGCTGGTTGTACAGTGGCCGTGGATCGGGTGGTGCCATCTTGCGGCGCTTGGCATCCCATGGCCGGAATTCCTTCTTTCCACCGGGTGGGTCGTAGCGGTAGACGACCGCGATCAGGTTACCGGCAGCATCGCAGTAATCCCACTTGGCAGTGGCCGGGCCGAGGTCGTCGACCATCGACGCCGATTTGGCCTTGCGTGCCGGTACCGAGCGCGCACGTCCCAGCAGATCGGCAGCCTCATCCAGCACGCGAGGAAAGTCGTTATGTACATCGGCGCCAAGGCAGGCCGCGATCAAGGCAAAAATATCACCACCATCGCCAGTCGCGCGATCGGTCCATAAGCCAGCTTTGTCACCTGTTAGCACCACCTCAAGGCTGTCGCCAGGACTGCCCAGCGTGTCGCCGATCAGAAACTTGGCTCCACGCTTTTTGCCGGCCGGGAACAGCGTGATCAACACCGATTCCAGGCGTGCGATCAAGTCGGCGCGAATCTGGTCACGTTCAGTGTCCCGGTTGTGATCTGCGGGATGGCTTGGGTCATTGAAGTCAATCATTCAGCGTCCCCCGCAGACGTGTCCGAAGACTGATCGTCTCGGCCCTGGACTGCGGTGCTGCGCGCGGCCCACGCCGACAGGTCGGACAATCGATAGCGCACCAAGCCACCCATCAGGTAGTGAGGAATGCGGTATTTGGTGCGCATCGCCTGGTCAGCGAACCAGTAGTACGGCAGACGCAGTGCTGACGCTGCCTGCTTGGCATCGATCATCGGCTCGGCGCCGGTAATTGGATGGGTGTGGTCAGTCATTCTTAAGTCCTCCAGCAACGGTCTGCCCACGCGCAGAACTTGCATTCGAAATGGGTGGAATCGGTGAACGAGCGCGGCAGCAGTTCCCCCGCCTCACTGGCCGTGATCACGCGTGCGGCGCGATCAGACATGCGCTGTGCCAGCCCCGCATCAAACGGGATCAGCTCGGCGTAGATCTCCATCGTGTCGGCGTTGACGGCGGTGAACAGTGCCGGGTGTTCGTGCAACTCGAGATAGCTCTGGTACAGCGCGATCTGCGCTGCATAGACGGGCTTGGATACCGCCAGCTTGTGTTTCTCGACATCGCGCCAGGACTTGGCACCAAGGCATTTGTTCTCCCACAGCGATGGGTAGGCAAAGCCCTCCGGTCCAGAGATCAGCACGCCATCGACGTGGCCACGCAGGCGACCACCGGCCACCGAAAATCCGAATTGGTGGCCATTGGCGTCCTCGGTCTTGAGTTGGAAACCCGCCATGCGCAACCAGCGGATCACCATGTCCTCGGTGCGGTGGCCGCGTTCGAAGATGCGCAGCAGACGGCCGGAGAAACCTTTGCCGTGATCCACGGGTGCCTTGGCGTACTCGTACTGGAGTTGTCGCTCGCAGGCTGCGCCCAGACGCGACGCGCCCAGGTACTCGCGCGGCGGAGTGGCATCCCGTTCGGCTTCCAGCGCAATGTCGAACAGTTCCTGCAGTCGGCCCGAGAGACTGGCCGATGAATTGAAATCGATCATGGCGACGTCTCCCAAGGCAGGTCGTCCACCATGTCGGCAAACGGGTTCTCGGACAGCGGCGGTACCGACTCGCGGATCGGGTCATTGACCGGCGTCACACCGAGCATGCGCACCGGCGGGTATTTGCTCCGTTCATGCTGCGCGGCCATCTCGTCCACATACGCTGTGACGATGGCTTCGATCACGGACAGCGCCTCTGCTTCGGAGTAAGCCCCGAGGGGCTTGTCGAAACCGATGATGGCCGCCGCTTCACCGAAGAACTTGAGGCACATGCGCATGGCGGCGTTTTCCAGAAGCGTGGCATCAACCATGGCGGCCTCCGGTGGCAGACCCTGGTCCAGCGCACGGGTCCAGGACCCGTACAGCGTGTGAAACGCGTCCTGGCAGCGGCGTGAGCAAAACACCCAGTCGATCGGGTAACGCCGGGGGTCGCCCACCCGGTGCCGGTTTTCCGTATGGCCGAAGCCGCGTGCCTGACGTGAGCAGACCCAGCATTTCATGGCGGGCTCGCATCACTGTGCCCACGCCGGTTTGCCGGTCGCAGAGGGTTGGGCCGCACGCGCCGGGGCAGCGAATGCCGGGGTCGCTTGTGCAGGGGCGCCGGAATTGCCACCACCCGTCGGGCTCTTGGGCACGCCGCCCATCAATGCCGCGTAATCCTTGTGATCTGGTTCGATCGCGATCTTCACAACATTGCGGTCTTCACCCTTGGCGTCCTTTTCCACATCGACGCGAGCGATGAACTCGATGCCGTCCAGATCCGCGAAGCTGTTGATCCGGCGCGCGGCAGCCGCTTGCGGCGTGTTGTCCTGCGGGTGGACGTTGCGTGAGCTGTTGAGCGCGGCGCGGATGAAACTGCGTCCCATCTGACCCCAGGTCGGACCCTTTGCGGAGTGCAGGCCGACGTTCGACCACATCTTGCGTTTGGCGAATGGCCCGCCGGTGACGACGAATTCGCAGGCGAGGTACACCGCGCCGGTGTCAAAGGACTCGGTGGCATACCCGCCGGTCCAACCCTGGCTGTGGTCGTCATGGCCACCCGGTTTGATGGTCATGCGCAGCGGCACGACGCTGCCCTTGGGGATCAGGTCGAATGCGCCGTGCTGGGCTTCGGCGTCGTTGAAATCGTTCCAGTTGCTGGCTGTATTGGCGTTCATGATGGGTCCTTGATTGATGGGGTCAGCAGTACGGGTGCGACCGGGGCCGGTTGTTGGCCCAGGCACTTGGCGATGAGTTTTCCGAGGTGGGGCTCCTCGATGGCGTCCAGCCGACCGCTGCGGTCCTTGCTGGGATAGCCGAACGGGTTGTCGGCGCGGGTGACAAAACCCCGGTAGTTGGTGCCGTCGTCGGCCTTGAGGATGGCCAGCGTCACGACCTCATCAAGCACGCCGGGCAACTCGAGCGCGGTCTTGCTGCCTTCCAGTTGCAGCTGGTAGAAGCGCCGGTTGAAGTCATCCATCTTCTCTTCGAGGATGGCGACATAGATGACGTGCTTGTCGCGGACATGCTGCAGGTGCGTGAGCGCGGTGATCATTTCCTGACCCAGCTGTCCATACGCGCCTCGGCTGTCGGGCTTGCCGGTCTTCTCGCTGAACGCCTGCGGCTGGGTCTTGCACCAGGCAAAGCACAGGCGCGAGAGCACGGTCAGGCTGTCAACGAAGTAGGTGTCGTACTTGGCCAGCTGCGTCGGGTCACCAAACTTGGTGCAGACGTGCTCGAAATGCGCCTGCGAGAAAGCCTGTTCAGCGCTGGCGGTCGGCATGGGCCCGGCCAGGAATACCACCAGATCGCGGAACTCCGGCCAGGTGCGCGGACGCACCGTGTCGCCGGTCCAATCCCGCACCGACAGGTCGCCGGCCTCGAGATCCACGAACAGGGTGGTGTTGGTCGGCAGCGTCTTGAGCTGGGAGGTTTTGCCGACACCCGCCGGGCCGACCAATGCAACCTTGGCGCTGTGGCGTTCCTTGAGCCGCTCTTCGGCGGAGATGATTGGCAGTGCCATCACGCCACCTCGCGGATCAGATCGGTCACGGCCGGATTCCAGAGGATCTGGTAACCGGAGTGCCCGTTGCGCGAGAATGGCAGGGCTTCCGCCCATTGCTGGCCAGCGTCCGTCAGCTCCCACTCGTCGCGGTCGTTCTTGAACTGAAGGCCCAGGGACTGCAGCCGCGTGTTGATAGCGCGTGCGGACATGCCGACGCGTTCACCGACCTGCGTCGGGTTCAAGCTGCAGATTGGCTCATTGGCCGCCGGCAGCACCTTGCGCAGAGAGTCGACCGCCAGACCCGTGTTCTCATGGATCACCGTCAGCGTTGCCGCCATGGCGATGCCGGGTTTTACGCCGGGGACGCGAGCAATGGCCTCGCCGATGGACAGGATGGCGTTGACACGATCCTGTGTTGGCGCTGGCAATGCAGCAACCGACCCGGCTGACGCATACGACCCGGTCTTGCGGATGGATGGCAGCACTTCGTGGGTGACCCAGCGCTTGAAACGTTTGGCCTCGGGCTTGCGGCTGCCCAGCACCAGATTGAACAATCCGGACTCGTTCACCACGGTCATGTCCTGCGACCCGCCAGGGGTGTGAATTGAATTCACCCCCTTTTCGTCATCGTCAAGACGCTCCAGTGCTTTGCGATCGAGGTTCAGGGTAGACAGCACGTCAGCTGCGACAAACGCCGGTTCGCCGTTGTCACCCATGACGACGCGCACGTTGCTGGATTCAAAGTTGAATGCGACGAGCTGGTTCATTTCGTCACCCCCACGGCGATGTCACCGACGGTTTCGGCACCCTGGTAGGTGTGCTCACGAGCCAGCGTGTACAGCGCCTCGAGGGCATTGCGACGACGATGAATCGCCGAGCTTTCGCGGGACAGTGACTGGATAGCAAACGCGACCTCGTCGAGGGTGGCGTCCAGCAGAGGCTTTTCGACCGTGTTGCCGTAGCGATCCTCGTAGCTGATGCTTGTGCCGAGGTGCTCGCCGACGAAGCCGCCGAGCTTGGCCTGAAGGGTTTGATGCGGGGTTGGGGTTTTCATGCGAGGTTCTCCTGTACAAGTGCAAGGCGGTAACTGGTTTTGCCGGGTTTCACGGTGCGAGCCTTGACGAAGGTTTCCTTCAAGGTCGTGGGCCAGGCGTTGAAGCGGGACTCGGAAATCGAGTAGTCGATGTCGATGAAGTCGCCAACCTTGTCGCCGGTGGCAGCGATGCGTTGTGCGAAATCGGCCAATGCGGCTTGATCCCACGTCACGCGCTTGGGGACATCGACGGTGATCCGCAGCGGACCGTCGGTGAAATGGACGGCGCCAAAATCCTTGCCGGCCTCGATGCGGGCTGCGCGGGCCTGCTCGCCATAGGACTGCTCCAGAGCGGCATCGAATTTGGTGCGCGCCTTCTTCAGCCAATCAATGGCGGTATCGAGGTTGCGGTTGATTTCCTGCTTTTGGGCTGGGGACAGCGCCGCCAGTTGGCTTACAGACATCTCGGCGATGTCGGCGGGGAAGATGGTCATGTCGGTCATGGTCATCTCCCTCACTGGTACGCACGAGCGAAGGTCGAGTGGCGCGAGACGCGACGCTCGAAGGCCTCGATTTCGGAAATCAGGTAGGTGACACGAGCCCCGAGCTTGCAGAAGACGGGGCCGAGTTGTTCCTGGCGCCAGCGGCGCAGGGTTTTGACAGAGAGCCCCCAGCGGACGGCGAGCTCGTTTTCGTCAAGGGCGATGCGGGTGACTGTGTCCGGATTCGGACGGGTGAAATTTTTACTGCGTTGAACAGAGGGGGTTTGATTTTGCATTTGGAGCACTCCTTTCGTTGAAGTGCTCCTATTACCTCGCGTATCACCCTGCGATATTTCGCAGTAATCCCGCTGAAATTACGCAGGAATTACAACGCCTTGATTCCTAGGCGGTTTCAGGCTCCTCGACGGCCGTACCGGCGCGGTCGATAACGTCCTTGGCGGCATCCGTTTCAGCGGTCTGGTAGTCGGGCACGCCGATGTTGAGTTCCCACAGGCGGGGTTTGCTGTTGCCGTCGGCGCCGCGAATGTAGTTTGTCCACTCCGGTGCACCCCGGAATAACTCGCTCATCGCACGGATGGTCATGTTCGCCGCATTCTCCAGCTGCAGCTTCGTGCATTTCCTCTTCTGCGACGTCCAGGCTTCCACGAGGACTTCGACAACGTCGATCCATTTTTTCTGAGTGAGCGTCCACGGATCTGGCCACGGGCCGACCAGAAGGGCATTGTGCGCGCCCTCCTTGATCAGGCGCGGCGTATCGGTAGCCGCCGCCGCGTTCTGCCTGCGGCGAACTTCACCTTCGACGCGCGAGAGGTCGAGCCTGGCCCCACCGTCATCCTCGATCAGAAGCGTGCTCATGGGCACCACGATGCCCGGCCCGAGGAATCGCCGATGCGATTCGGCTGTCGTGGTCAGGACGACGGTTAAGCCCAGATTGGATTGCCGCAGCATCGTATCCATCTTGTCGGCATGCTTGGGTTCCCACAGGCGCGACACGAGGGCAACGGGGAGTCGTTGGTCGCCCATGCGGTAGTTGCCAAGAACGAATGGCTCGTGCTCGTCGGGGCTGAGGGGTTTGTCGATCAGTTGATCCTTGAGCAGCAGGTCGAGCCGCTCGCGCAGATACGATTTGTCGACCGCGTATCGGCAGAGGTCGCCTTCGGTGAGATCGAACCGCTCGCCGGTAAGCTCATCCTGCGCCCAGGTGCTGGTGCTGTTCGATTGCACCTTCAATCGGCGGAACCCGGACTGGCCGTCGTTGTCCTCCACCGGCACCGTGATGTAGTCGCCCGGGGTCTTTTTCTTCAGCAGGCCTTTGGCGACGAGATCGCCTGTGGGCAATTGCAACGCGGTCAGCAGATGACCATCGATTTCATCCGCAGCCAGATCGAGCAGCTTCATCTCGGCGCGGAACAATGCGATGTCTGCGCCAACCTTCGCCGGCTCGACGCGCTTCATCACGCCGAGCGATGTCAGGATGTCCTCGCCACACTTGCGCAGCCGAGGATCGGGAAAGGTGAGCAGATTGCAGGAGCCGCGCTGCCCGATGGTGATGTCCAGCGCACGCGTTTCCACCTCGCCATCGAACCGTACGACGAATGACAGTTCCACTTCTTGAATGGAACGGCAGGCGGTGATCGGGTTGTGCTCGCCAAAATGATCGCGGGCCACGCGCCAAATGTCATCGTTGCCGGCCAGCGCCAGTGTCATGCTGTGGCGGGTATGACCAAGGGTCACGTTCAACGACGAGATCCAGGCGTCGACGACCAGCGCGCCGGTCGCCTTGGCTGCCTTCAGATCGACCGGGTTCTTGAACATGGCCAGCTCATAGCTGATCGCGTCCACCGGTTGTTTCGAGAGCGGCTTGTCGAACCCGATCAGGGAAAACCGGTCAGCCAGTCGCTTCGCCGTGCTCTGTCGGTCGGAGAGTACATGGACTTTGTTCTCGGCAGGATCGTAGACCAGGGTCGCTTCCAGCGCCGGGATGTAGAGCAGCAGGTCGCGTCGCCGATCCTTCATCTGGCGCAACGTGCGCATCTTTCCGGGGTGGTAGACAACCAGGTAATGAAGCCGGCGTTTACTGGCATCATCGCCATCATCCATTTCGAAGTGGATGATTTCGCAGCTTGCCTTGGCCTCGTCGTCCAATTCCAGAATTTCGCCCACGCCCTCGTGGAGCTTCTGCGCGACTTCGTCAGTCCAGACGAAATCACGGCCGTCGCCGTCCCGAACGCTGAAGCCCAGGAACTTCTTGTGCCCGTGGAAGTGATGGGTGAGGTAGATGGTTTCGATCTGGTCGAAGATTTTTGGGGCCTTGGCCCTCACCCAGATCAACCGGGTCATCGCATCGGAGGTGCGGTCAAACGTATCGATTTCGGCGTGCCCCTCGAACTCGATGGCAGCGTAGGCGTGTTCGAGCATTTCCTCGGTGCGGAAACGCGCCAATTGCAGGAGGCGTACGGCTTCCTCGTCGGCAATGGCGATGGCCTCCGGTTTGACGGACGACAGGGCGTCGATCAGCGTTGATCGGGCGACGTCCTCGGGCTTCGACGCATCCAGTACGCCGAGGAATGCGAACTTGTCGACTTTGGAAAGCAGAGCGATGGCGGGCAGCGTTGCCGATCCGATCAACTCGACGAGGTGTTTGCTGTTCTTGAGGGACTTCTTGGCCACTTATTACTCCTTGAACAATGCCGTGTGGCCCGCCTCCCATGAAGTGGCAACGCCGCCAGCGTTACGACAATCATGGGATGATCCCCATCCGAATCTTGGTCTTGATGCTCGACAGCCAGTCCTCGCGGTACTGCAATGCGAGTGCATCGAGGTTGACGCGGCCGACGCCGGCTTTGCGCGCCAGATCCTCCAACGACACCGCGCAGTCGAGCCAGCCGAGGCCGTGGGACGCCACCAACGCCGCCTTGTCGGCTGTGGTGACGACGATGACTGCCGAAGGCAGCAGCTTGTTGGCGAGCAGCCATGCGAGTAGGTGTTTCTCGCCGTCGTCGAGTGTGCTGCAGGAAGGATGGGCGAGTACCAGAGACGCCAGCTCCTTGCGCGTCACCGGATGCTCGCCCGCGAGACCGGCCTTCAGATTGGCGGGCGGAACCGTGACATGGCGAGGATCACCGGGGTTGCCGGTCAGCGTTTCCTCGACGCATTTCTGAACGGTCTCGATGGCGAAATGGCTGCTGATCGCCGTCCAGCACCCCGTGCGGAATGATTCGAGAATGACATTGGTGTCCGCGAAAATTCGGATTTTCGGCATACGTCGCTCACCTCACAGCTCAAACGGTGCGGTGAGGTCGTACTGAGCAAATAGCTCGGTCAACCCGCCTAGACCAAGACCCATCGCCTTGGCCGCTTTGCGGGCCGACAGCCTTCCGTTCTCCAGGGCCTCGTGCAGCATCTTCACGAAAGTCAGTGAGAACCGTTTTGGCGGACCTGATACCGATGCCCGCTGCTTTTCTTGCGAAAGGGCGCGCTGGGTGTCGACACCGATGAGCTTGAGGTTGAACAGTCGCCATGCCAGCGTGACTGGGGCAACCCGTAGCAGAGCTGCAACTTCACAGAGATGCGCGATATCGTCGAGACGATCGCGTTCAATCAGTTTGTCAAGGGATGCGATAGGCATCAGCAGCGTGGCGGCGAAGCTATTGGCCAGTTGCTCAATGCGCTTGCCTTTATTGCGGTCTTCGATGGAATTGGATTCCCGGTGCTCGGGTTTCATTGCATCCCAAGTCAGCGCATGAAATAGCTCGTGAGCCAAATCGAAAAATCTGCGGGCTTCGTTCTCATTCCGGTTGATCAAAATGACGCCCATCTCCTCAAGGTGACAGGTCGCGCCCGAGATGGATTGGCCATCGGCAGCGTCGATCGTATCGACGAACAGCACCGGAATGTCCAGTTCGCGCTCAATCTTGTCGATCAGGCTTTCGGCCGGGATGACACCTAAATCAAGCTCGGCAACCAGACTCTCCGCGCGCTCCTGGGCATCCTCGTAGGACGATTGAGCAGATAGCCGCAGTGCGCGTTTGAGCACACTTGCCCGACTGTCGCGCTGCTCTCGTAACCACCGAAGCAAACCAATCCACTGGCCGGCCTTGATCTCGAACCCATCCAGACCATCCTCTGGCACCTCGGGCGCGGCCCGCCAAGAAAACTGTGCCTCGCCGGCTACGGCAAACGGGTC
>Ga0209415_10006698_pt1 | contig 20349 bp, 15 predicted proteins | sample PeaSoiSIISIP2007_FD_187696 | JGI IMG/M metagenome (GOLD analysis project Ga0209415, IMG submission 187696) | Peat soil microbial communities from Weissenstadt, Germany - SII-SIP-2007 (SPAdes) (version 2) | ecosystem: Environmental > Terrestrial > Soil > Wetlands > Peat | place: Germany...
CTCCCGCCGGAGCGGACCGGGATCGGCGACTACGGCTACGAGCTCCTCGAGGAGCTGCGGCACCTGGTCGACGTCACCGCCGTCGTCCGTGACGACCTGGTCGGCTCTGACCGCGCGCCCGAGGGGGTGGAGGTCATCGGTCTCTCCTCGCTCGACGCCGCGGCGTTCGACTGTTCCGTCTACCAGATGGGCAACAACCCGAAGTACCACCGCTTCCTCTTCCAGCGTGCCCTCGACGAGCCCGGGCTCCTCGTGCTCCACGATCCTTCGCTCGCCGACTTCTACGCCGAGATGTGCGGCCATGCCAAGAGCTCGGTCTTCCGGGAGGAGATTGCCTACGACTCCCCGGACATCGGCCTCGACGACGAGCTGCCGCTCGTCGACGTGGGCAACGGGCGGAAGGACCTCGACCGCCTGCGGGTGCTCCTCGCCCGGCGGATGATCGCTGCCAGCCTCCGCACCCTCGTCAACAGCGAGGCGATGGCGCACGAGATGCAGCGCCGCTATCCCGGGGCAGACGTCCAGGCGATCCAACTGCCGGCGCCGGTCCTGTCCGAGCTCGCCGACCGGTCGCCGCCGCGCCGGGGCGAGGTGGTCTTCGGCGTGTTCGGGGGAATCAACTACTACAAACGGGTCCGCCCCCTTGTCGACGCCTTCTTGGAGGTCCGCAGGGAGTTCCCGTTGGCGAGGATGGTGGTGGCCGGTCGGGCGGACGAGCTGCCGCTCGAGCGCGAGGTCCGTGCCATCGCGGCACGCGCCGAGCTCGGCGGGTCGCTCGAGGTCAGGACGAACCTGACGCTCCCTGAGCTGGAACGGGAGATGCTCCAAAGCGACGTCGGGATCTCGCTTCGCTGGCCGACGGCGGGGGAGATGAGCGCGACGCTGATGCGCACGCTCGGGGCCGGGCGACCGGCCATCGTGAGCGACGTCCGCCAGTTCCAAGAGCTCGACGAGCGCTTCTGCTGGCGTGTCCCTGTCGAGTTCGACCGGGAGTACGACGCCTTGGTCTCGATGATGCGCTCGATCGCCCTTGACCCGGCACGCTGCCGTATTGCCGGCGCTGAGGCCCGGCGGTTCGTCGAGCGCGAAGCGACCTACGGCGTGGTCGCACGACGCTACGTGGAGCACGTCGAGGAGTGCGTGCTGCTGAAGCGTCAGGTGAACTCCTCGGGTCGGGCTCCCACCCCTCGCCAGACTCCTGTGCTCGGCGTGAACGTCGTCCGCTGCGCCGTGCGCGGGGGCGAAGCCTTCGAGGCCGCCGAGCGCACCATCGCGGCGCTGCGGTCGAGCGGGGTCGACGTGGTGGTCTTCGACCTGCCGCCGAGGGATCCGCTCGCCGACGAGCTGAACGGGATCGACGACAGCGAGCTTGACGACGAGCTTTACGACGATGACGAGGAGGTCGGAGCCGACGGCGCCCGCGACGTAAGCGCGCGCCCGCGACGTCAACCCCGGACCCTTTCGACGCGTGGGGGCTCCCGAGTGGGGACCGAGAGCGAGGATGAGGAGGCACTACCCCGCATATTGCGGCCGACCTGGCCTCGCCGCGCGGCTCGACGAGCCGGTCCGCATCTCGTGGATCTTGTCTTCTGCGACCCACAGCAGGTCCAGCATGTGACCCATCTGGCCCGGGGGCGCATGGACCGGGGCCATCGGGTCGTCCCGTATCTCGCGGCGCACGCCGCACCGCTCGCGCCCATATACATCGAGCTCATGAGGATGGCGGAGGAGATCTGGGCGCCGAGCAACTTCGCTGTCGACATCGTCAGGATGTCGGCGGTTACCCCGGCGGTGCTGGTGCCTTGGCCTGCAGCGCCCGCCGGCCGACTCGATGCTGGACCCGATGGTTCAATTGGCGGTCGGCCGTGCGTGTTTCTCTCTATGGTCGACTGTCTGGGGGGGCTGACTTGGGACAACCCGTTCGCCACGATCGCCGCGTACCGCGATGCGTTTCCGCCATCCGAGCGGGGCAGCGCGGCCCAACTCGTCGTTGCTGCGAGTCACCTCGCCTCGAGCCCGGAGGGCGCGCGGCGATTGCGCGAAGGAGTGGCGGCGGTCTCGGGCACCTTGGTGGAGGAGCCCGACGATGGCACGGCCCGCCGCCTCCTGGAGGGCTGCGACGTTGTCGTCTCCCTCCACCGGGGAACCGCGTTCGGCCTGCGACTGGCCGACGCCGCCGCCTGCGGCAAGGTCGTCCTAGCGACCGGCTACGGCGGTAGCCTCCACTTTCTGACTCATCAGAATGCCTGCCTCGTGGGCTACCGGTACCATCGCCTGCATCCGGGCGACTTCTACCTGGACCCTGGCGCGGAGACTGGCTACGTACCCGAACAGTCGTGGGCCGAGCCCGACATCGACGATGCCGCGCGATGGATGCGCCGCTTATCGGTCGACGGCGCGCTGCGCCGGCGGCTTAGCGGGCGGGCCCAGCGGAACGGGTTGCAGCTCGACCGGGAGTTGGTAGGTGTGGCAATGCGCGCCGAGCTAGGTCGCGTCACCGCCGCGTCCGGGCGACGGCGGCGCGAGCGCCGAGCCGGATGAGCCGCAGCCGCAGGGGACACAAGGACGGATCCACCCACCCGAACCGGCCCTTGACTGCTGGAAGAGCGCGGGAATGGCGCGCCAACGGAGGCACGTCGCCGGTGGTACTCGCGAGCGTTCGGGTCGATTGCACCTCGTCCCGAATGCACACGGACAGCGTGGAACTGCCGATCGTGTCTCGGTCCGCTCCGGACGCGAGGGTAATGTCGTCCGCAGGCTGCTGGCTCGCGCAGCTCTCCGCAGAAGAGCGTCGCGCCGCACGCCGGGGGCGGCGTCCTATGAACGCCAACGACGGTCAACTGACGGGTAGATCATGGAACGGCAGTCCCGGATGAATCGACAGTCTTGCCCTGCATGCGGCGGTGCTCACGAGGGACGACTCATTGCCGATGTCCGTCTTCGAACGCCTGACGGGCATCCACTGGACGGCGGCTACCCGGTCGTGTCCTGCGACGTCTGTGGTTGCGGTCTGGCAGACGTCGCCTTTGACGAGTCGTACTACAACCGGTACTACGCCACGCTCGCCAAGTATGCGGGCGAGGGCAGGTCGGGCCAGGTGTCGGTGGAGGCGGCGTGGGCAGCCGAGAAGTCCGATCAGTCGGCTCGACGAGTGCTGGACCTGCTCGGTTCTCGGGACCGACGCGTCCTCGACTTGGGCTGCGCGACAGGTTCGCTGCTAAGCGCTCTCGAGCGACTCGGGTTCCGGGATCTTCACGGCATCGACCCGGCCGCGGACGCGGTTGCCGCCGCCGCGGAGCGCACGAACGCCCACTTGGCGATGGGTTCGTTTGCCTCGCTGCCGGACGACCTCGGGACGTTCGACTGCGTCTGCCTGACGGGCGTTCTCGAGCACCTCTGGGATGTCGACGCTGCGGCGCAGGCGCTGCGCAGACTCGTGCGACGTGACGGGATCGTCTACATCGAAGTCCCCGATGCCGGGCGATATCTGGATCCCTACGTGGCTCCTTTTGAAGACTTCAACACCGAACACGTGAATCACTTCTCTCTTGGGACGCTCCAGCGACTCGCCGAACGACAGGGGTTTCGTGTCGTACGCGAGGAAGCGACCGCGTGCTGGTTGACCGCTGGAGTTTCCACCGCGCTCATCGCTGCAGCGTGGCAACCGGCGGCTCGCGAGGTGCCAGTGGATCGCCGGGACGACGCACTCGAGAAGGAACTCGTCCAGTACGCGCGCCGCTCCTCCTTGGACTACGCGCGGATCAATGAGACGCTCGAGCGCGCGCTCTCAGGTGCCAGTGAGGTCATCCTCTGGGGGATCGGCGAGACGTCGTTCAAGCTGCTCTCGCTCCCCTCGCTGTGCTCACGTGACGTCGTGGCCTACGTCGACAGCAACCAGTCGAGGCACGCGCTGAGCTTCGGGGGACGTCAGGTGACCGGAGCGGGCGAGATTCAGGACAGCAGCGTCCCCATCGTCATCTCCTCCCTCATCCGCGCGGATTCGATCGTCGATGCCGCCGTCCACCTCGGATTGACCAACCCGCTCGTCCGATTGGACGACTGGCGTTCAGCAGTATGACGTCCGCTGTTCACCGGCCACGCCGGCGTCGAGCGGCTTCCTCCCCGAGCTCGGCTTAAGCGCGGACGTGACCGTCAAAGCCTTGGTCGTCGGGCTCGGCGCGATCGGGCAACGTCATGCGCGCAACCTGCGCCAGCTTCTCGGCGACGAGCTCGAGCTCTCGGCGATGCGGTCCCGTACGGGTGGCGTCGTCGTCGGCGACGATCTCACGGCGTCGATGGGGCGCCCCGACGCCGATTGCGACGGCGGTGTGTTCACCGACCTCGAGGAGGCGCTCGACCAACGTCCCGATCTGGTGCTGGTGTGCAACCCAACGAGCATGCATCTTCCGGTCGCTCGCGCGGCGGTGGATGCTGGCGCCGCGGTCTTCATCGAGAAGCCGCTCTCGAACAACATGGAAGGCGTCGACGAGCTGGTCCGGCTCGTCGAGGACCGCGACGCGGTGGTGGCCGTTGGATGCCAACTCCGTTTCCACCCTGCGCTGAAGCAGCTGCACAGGCTGCTCCAGGCTCAGGCGCTCGGGCGGCTGGTCGCCGCGTTTGTAGAGGAGGGCGAGCACCTGCTCTCGTATCACCCGTACGAGGACTACCGTTGCTCGTACGCCGCCCGCCACGAGCTCGGAGGAGGCGTCGTCCTCACGCAGATCCACGAGCTCGACTACATTCATTGGCTCTTTGGTCTGCCCCGTCGGCTCTTCGCGGCCGGGGGCCAGCTCGGGCGCCTAGACATCGACGTCGAGGACACGGCGACGGCGCTCCTTGCCTACGAGGTCGAAGGAGGGACGCTCGGCGTCCACCTGCATCTTGATTATCTGCAGGATCCTCCGCGGCGAAGGTGTCGCGTCGTCGGCGACGCCGGCACCGTGTCCGTCGATCTCCGAGCGCCGAGGTTAACAATGTCCGACACCGATGGCGCCCTAGTCCTGAACGAGAAGTTCGAGGGCTTCGAGCGGGCCCAGATGTTCAGGGATGAGATGGAGTACTTCGTAGCGAGTGCGCGGCGGGAGCTGCCGGTGACGGTCGACGTGCGTCACGCCGCGGACACGCTTCGGATCGCGCTCGCGATCAGGCAGTCATTCGAGACGGGATCCGTCCAGGAGATGGGATCCGTCCAGGAGATGCAGTGAGCGCGACGGCGCCGATGGCCGATTACCAGGCGGTCCAACCCCCGTCGACGACGAGGGTGGCGCCGGTCATGTAGCTCGACGCCTCCGAGGCGAGAAAGACAAACGGGCCGCGCAACTCCGACACGTGGCACATTCGGCCGATCGGCGAGAGACGGGCGAAGTTCCGCCGGAATGGATCTCCGTGTTCGTTGTCGATGCCATGTGGAACGATGCAATTGCAGCGGATCCCGTCGCGCGCGTAGAGGGTGGCGAGGTAACGAGTGATGTTCGGGATCGCGGACTTGGTTCCGACGTAGTCGATCGGCTTGTAGGTCTGCGGAGATGTGTCGTCGAAGCGGTAGAGCTGCTGATTCGGCGAGACGACGCCGTAGGACGAGGCAACGTTGATGATGTTGCCGCGGCCCTGGATCAGCATCCGCTTGAGTGCCGCCTGGGTAACCCGTAGCAGGCCCGTCATGTTGACCTGTACGGAGCGCTCCCAAAGCTCCAGCGGGTAGTTCTCGAAGCGCGAGGGGTTGATCGCCGCCTCACCCCCATCGAACTTCGCGTCGATCGCAGCGTTATTGATGAGCACGTCAATCCGGCCGAATCGATCATCCACGGCCTGCAGGGCCGCGTCGACCGAATCGTCCGAGCTGACGTCGAGGCGCATGCCGAGAGCGGGTCGGTCAGGCTGGTAGCGTCCCGAAAGCTCGCGTGCGCGTGCCGCCAGCACCGCCTCGGCCTGCACATCGGTGACGACGACGCTCGCACCGTAGGCGGCGCACGCGTCGGCTACCTCGTCGCCGATCTGGCCCGCCGCGCCGGTAATGAGAACGACCCGGCCGGTCAGGTCGAACTCAGGACGGGCCGCCTCGAGGTGCGTGCCTCTCACAGGTACCGCTCCAGCCGGTCGAGGGCGATCCAGAAGCCCTCGCCCCCGTTCTGGTGACCCTGCCAGATTTCCGGGATGAAGCTCGCTTCAGGCGCCAGACGGTCGACCTGCTCCGCCAAGACCCGGAAATCTATCTCGCCATCTTCGATCTGGTAGCCCTCCCCGTCGAGACCAGCCGCGTCGACGATGTGCAGATGGGCGGAGACGGGCGCCAGTTGCTCGACGGCTGCCGAAAAGGACTGACGGCGGTGATTGCAGGCTAGCTTGGTGTGCGCCACGTCCAGGCAGAGTCTCCTGTTGTAGTCGCGCGCGAAGGCCACGGTGTCCTCCGGCCCGACGAACAGGTTGCAGTACAGCTGTCCGCCGAAGTACCACGGGAACGGGGGCAACGTCTGGGGGAGGATCTCCACGTCGTCAGCGTCGAGCTCCGCCAGGGACTCTGCCACGCGTGCGTACAACCGAGGCAGCTCGGCGGGCGGAAATGGTGCGTCGGAGGAGAAGCCGCCAAGGCTCGCCACAATGCGAGCTCGACCCTCGACCCGAAAGCGCGGCGCCAGTTCTCGGGTGACATCGACGACACGCTGCAGCTCGCGGATCGAGCGCTTGCGGTACTCGTCGTCCTTCGCAGCGAGGTTGAGCAGATGGTCGCCAGGGAAGAGGTCCGGGCTGTGGACGACCAGGCCCGCGTCGACGGGATCAGGGACCATCTCGGCGATGTCCAGGTCGAGATCGCGGTAGCTCATGTGGAATTCCAGAAAATCTGGATTTGACAGTTCGCTGAGCTGCCGGAAGTCGTGATAGCGGACGGGCAGACCCCACGGCCGCCGGAACCGGTAACGCCGGCTGACGACAGCGGTGTCCAAAAGGTCGCTCTCGAAGAAGAAGTCACCGGGCTCGAGATTGCGCGCCGCCTGGCGGCCGACTAGCTCGGTTCGCCGGTTGGGCTGCAGACCGCGTCCAGGGCTACGTGCGACGACGGCGTCGTCGGTGATCTCGTCACCGACCTGGATCGCGACCCTGGCGACGAGGCTCTTGGCGAGATTGACGCGGTTCATCATCTCGCCCTGAGTGATCCCACGCGTCGCGCCGGTGCCCAGCGCCTCTTCGAGATCACGGATCTGGCGGACCATCGCCGTGAGTTCGTGCGGAAGCAGACTGACCTTGTGGTCATTCCCCTCCCAGCTCCGGTCCAAGGTGATGTGTTTCTCGATGATTTTCGCTCCCCTCGCCACCGCAGCGATGGGCACGTGGAACCCCCGCTCATGCCCTGAGTAGCCCACTATGCAGTCACCGAGTTCCGCCAGGCGGTCCATGTAACGGAGGTTCACGTCACGGAATGGCGCTGGGTAGGTGGAGTTGCAATGCAGTAGTGCGTAGGAGGCACCGGCAGAACGCAGTAGCCCTACGCTCTCCACGATCTCTTGTTCCGTTGACATGCCGGTAGACATGACGATCGGCTTCCCCAGGTCGGCGAGGGAACGGAGGAGCTCGTGATTGGTGAGGTCCGCTGAGGCGACCTTGAAGCCAGGCAGCCCATAGTCGTCGAGCGCCCTAGCGCTCTCCAGGTCCCAGGGCGTGCACAGTGGCACGAGACCGACGTAGCGGGTGTAATCGAAGGCCTCGAGCATCTCGTCTACGCTCAGCGAGAACCGGTCGAGCAGGTCGAGCGTGTACTGCGGGCCCAGGTCTTCGCGGTGGTCGCCGGTCGCGCCCGCATTCCGGTACAGGGAGCCGAGATCGCGCATCTGGAACTTCGCGCAGTCAGCCTCGGCCTCTGCGGCGACATCGATGAGCTGTTTCGCCACGTCGAGGCTCCCGTTGTGGTTGATCCCAATCTCAGCGATGACGAAGACCGGGCTGCCGGGGTCGATTCGACGTTCTCCGATGAAGAATCCTGCGGAACGCGGCCGAGCAACCGCAGCTAGCCGTCCCCGCTCGTCGAGCAGCGGCACGATCTGCACGCCGTCGTCGAACAGGTTCTCTATTTGGGCATGCGCCGCGCCGACGGTCGCCGACACGAAGGTGCGGTTGGCCACGTCGCGCGCCGGCGACGCCAGCGAGGTGCCGGGATTCGCTAGCAGCCATCGCCGGAAGTCACCGTCTGTGATCACGCCGAGGAGGACGCCTGACGGCTCCACACAGAAGACTGCACGGCGGCCGTTGTGTGTGATTTGGCGGAGAGCGGTCTCGATCGTCTCGTCACTGGCGACGGTGTAGCGAGCGATGTCGCGTTCAATCAGCATTCGCGCTCCGAATCCACTGCTCTGCCAGCCAGAGGTCGTATTCGTTATCCACGTCGATCCCCTCGTGGGCCTGCATGACGAACATCACGATCTTGCCGCAGAGGCGGTTGCCCGAGGCCCTCAGGCCCGCGACGGATGTGATCACGATGCTTCCGTTCTCGCGGAATCTGCGGTCCTCCTCGACAACGCTCTGCTGACGGGGGCGAGCCGAGATGTTGTACAACGACACCGGCGCCTCAGGTCGCCCGGCCCACTGCAGCGGTGACTCCTCTGTGACGCTCACCAGTGAGTCCGCGCCGGAGCGCTCGTAGAGGTCGATCGCTGCGTCGATCGTTCCGTCGTCGCGCACCGGCGAGGTGGGTGGTAGCAACAGGATGTGGCGCGTGGCGGAGATATTCGGGGTCGTCTCCAGCACGTGAAGGAGAACGGGCTCGGTGGGTGCTTCGTCTGTCGCTAGTGCGGCAGGGCGGAGCATCGGGGCCTCCGCGCCGGCGGCCAGCGCCAGGCTCTGTAGCTCCGGGTCATCGGTACTCACCACCACCCGCATCGGTGTCGTGCATCTGCGGGCGTGTTCGATCGACCAAGCGAGAAGCGGCCGTCCAGCGATGACGCGAGCGTTCTTCCGCGGGACGCGCTTCGAGCCGGCACGCGCAGGGATCACAGCAAGGTAGGGCGTCTTCCCGGTGACGATCACGGGTCGACCTCGTCGAGAACCTCGAGGATTACCCGTGACGGTTCGTCCGCGCCTAGCTCCACGCGGGTCCCCTCCGTGCCGCCGAGTCGGGCGACCCCGTAGCGGTCCCACAGCTCCTCGACCCACCGGGGGGGACGGACGCAGTAGCCGAAGGCCCGGCGGCCGGCTGCCGCCGCTTCGAGGATGCCGGTCGAGAAGATCCCGACGACCGTCCCAGTGCCTTCGGCGAGCGGTGCGCGCTCGTTGTCGACTCGGATGCCGCGGGCCCGCCAGAGATAGTGCTGGCATCGACTCGGCAGGTCGATCTCGTTCGGGTGCGGACGATACAGTAAGGGACCTTCGGCCGCGAGCGATGTGACCGTCAGACGCGTGAGGGCGCGCGGCAGCTCGGAGCTGTGAAGCTGACCGAGGAAGGACAAGGGACCGCCGCAGCCGTTCGGCCGATCCGCCGCCCGTGCCTCCCAAAGGATCTGCGAGCCGACCACGACGTGGGTCAGGTTGCGGCGTCCGGAGCGCCAGAAGCGGGCATCCTCCTCGGACCAGGCGAGCAGTCGACCGTCGGGCGGGAGCGGCGGAGAGTACGGGGTGACGACTCCGTGCTGCACCACGAAGAAGGGCGCTCCAGTGCCCCGAGCGAGCTGCCAGGCCGCGGCGCCCGCGCCTGAGACGTGGGTGACGGCCAGAACGGCGCGCGGCTGGCGCGCCGCGCTGATGGCCGTGTCCCCCGGCTCCGTCGCGAGCTTCAGGCCGTGCGTAGCTAGCGCGCCGGCGAGCCGGTTCGGTGCCAGCACCGCCATTGGGCTCGAGGCGTTCATGAGGAGCTCAGCAGGGCGCAGCAGGGCAGCGCGTTGGGTTGGCGCGACGCTGTCCAGGGCGACGATCACTGTCGCCGTATCGCCGACATCGCGTGAGCGGTCCCTGGCGGTGAACAGACCGAGGGTGTCCTGCCGCTCGCCTCGGAGCTGGCGTCGGTCCAGCAGGCCGGCGCGGCTCCGCCGCCATCGCTGCCAGTCGCGAAGCGACTCGGGTGCTAGCAAGGACGCCTTTGCTCCAGTTGCTCGCGCACGTCAGCCCGTTGGCAGCCGGTACGGGGGCACCGCGTAGAGCACGAGATCCCACCCCTGTTCGTTGTGCGGGCGGAGAAAGAGTCGGTGGTCGCCACACAGGTCGTGTACGGCCAAGGGGACGCGCCAGAGGTGGTCTTGGCGATGGTAGGTGGCGATGGCGACAAGAGGGCGCGAGGTTGTGATCAGCTCGTTGGCGCCGCCAAGAGCGTCGAGCTCGGCTCCCTCGATGTCGACTTTCAAGAAAGTCGGGCGGTAGCCCATCAGCTCGTCAGCGAGATCGTCGAGCCTGATGGCGTCGACGACGATGCCCTCATCTCCGGCGATCGACGAGGAGAGCGAGCCTGTCGCTGAGAAGGTCTGCGTGCCGGTGTGGCCGGCGACCGAGTACGGAAGGACGTGGACACGAGCTGCCACGTCCGGGGGTAGGGACGACACGAAGCGTTCCAGGCGCTCGCGGCTGCCCGGGTCGGGCTCCAGCGCGAAATACGCGGCGAAATTCGGTCCACGAGCGCCCAGCCACGATCGCAAGGTGTCACCGTCGTAGGCGCCGCAGTCGAGGACGACGTCGTCCGGGTCCGGCCGTGCGATGTCGGTCACCAGGTATTGCTCACCGGGTACCGGATGCGCGAGCCGCCTGGGGTCGCCCGTCAGGCGCCAGCGCACCTGCTCGACGTACTCAGCGCGCGAATGCTCGTCCCCGAGGAGCTCGAAGCAGCGGCGAACCTCCGACGCCCGCTCGAGGAGGCGGGAGGGAAGTTCCAGCGCATAGAAGGGGAGCAGCGTCGACGCGTAACACCAGGAGATCCACGCCACCGGCTGCACGCAGTCACAGCCCAGCTCGCCGAGCTGCATTACCGAGTCCTCGTAGCGGTGTGAGCTGCCGGCTCCCCAGATCGTAACGACGAATACAGCGCTGGCCCCGAACCGCCGCGCCGCATCGGCGGGTTCGAGGACCTCCACCCCGTCGATCGACGTGCCCCAGAGCTCCTGTCGGTTGTCGGAGAACGCCAGGGGCTCCAGGCGGGAGGCCCGCAGACCTGCCAGCGTCCGACGGCCGAGTCCGCCTGCGCCGAAGAGCACGACGCGGGACTCTCGACCATGGGCGTTGTTCGCAAAGGTCTCCGTCTCGCGCTTCGCCGCGTCCGTCAACGGCTCGCGCAGCAGCTCCTCGAGATCGTCGGCGGCATGCTCGTTGACCTGGCCGGCAGCCCGGGTCATTGGGCACTCTCCGTCGCGAGGGCGGGGAGGTCGCGGCCCTCCGGGGTAATCATGTCTGGTCCTCCTCGTCGGCGACGAGATTGGATGCAAGCTCCGCTCGGTCGAGGAGCGGCGCCAGATCCTCAAGTGCTCGCGACCGCATCCCACCGTCGGGCAGCGCCTCGCTCACCTGGACCGGTTCTCGTGCCTCCTCGGGCGGCGAGGGCACTTCGCATACGACCGGTCCCGGTCGCGACAGGACGTCGAGTACCTGCGGGCCGAGCGGCTGGTGGCCGTCGATGGCGACGTACTCGAGCCCGTACGCGCCGGCGAGCGCGGCCAGCGAGGGCAGCGTCATCCCGCTCGAGCTGTCGGCGCCGATGAGTCTCCCGAACCACCGTGTCTGGGACGCTCTGATCGACGCGTACCCGTCGTTGGAGAGGACGAACAGCTTTACTGGCAGTTCGAGCCGCCGCATCGTCTCCAGTTCCTGGATATTCACCTGGAGCCCGCCATCGCCCTCCACGCAGATCGTGCGACGGCGACCGGTGGCGAGGCACGAGCCGATCGCGGCTGGCAAGCCGAAGCCCATGGCGCCGAGCGCGGTCGTGAATATCGCCCGGTGGCCCGTTCGCAGCCTCAGTGCTAGGAGCAGGATCTCGATCGCGAGTCCCGAGCTACAGGGGACCAGGACGTCATCGTCGGCGAGGAGGCCTGAGATCACCTCCGCGAGGTAGTAGGTCGACACCGTGTCCCCCGGGCCTCGCTGTGCATCGGTCACGAGCGGGTAACGCTCACGCCACGAGCGGCAGCGGGACGTCCACCCTCCGAGATCGCGACGAGCGAAGGGACGAGCGGCGATGCGCTCGATCAGCGCGTCGATAAAGGTTCCGACGTCGGCACAGACGGGAAGCTCGATGGCGCCGTCCAGCTTGGCTAGCTCATTCGGGTCGATGTCGACAACGACCTTGCGCGCGGCGCGGCCGAAGTCCTTCGGGTCGTAGCCGGTGGTCACGAGGTCGAGGCGCGCACCGAGACAGAGGAGGACATCCGAGGCCTGCAGGGCGAAGTTCGGCCCGCGCGGTGCGAGCGAGCCGGGCCTGCCCACGTAGAGCGGGTGCTCCTCGCCGACGATCCCCATCGCCGGCCACGTCGTAATCACCGGAGTGCCGATCGCCTCCAGCAATGCGAGCAGTCGCCGCTCGGCCTTGGCCAGGCGCACGCCGGCACCGACGAGGACCAGGGGGCGCTTCGCCTCCTCCAGCATGTCGAGCACCGAGTCGGCCGCGCTCATAACCTCGGAGGGCGTGAGGATGGACGTCGGAACTGGCAGCTCGGAGGGGTCGAAGGCGGACATCGTCGCTGGGTTGACTGTTGCCCCCTGCACATCAAGGGGCACGTCGAGCCAGACGGGTCCAGGGCGCCCCGTCGTGGCGAGATGCAACGCCCGCTCGAGGTGGTAGCGGATCGTCGCAGGCTCGGTGACCATCGCCGAATACTTCGTGATGCTCCGGACGATCGAGACGAGGTCGAGCTCCTGTACGCCGCGTTGGCGGACGCCGGTCGAGCCGACGAGGTCGGCGCGCTTCACCTGGCCCGATACGATCACCATCGGGGTCGAGTCGAGCCAGCCACCGGCAACGCCAGTGATGGCGTTCGTCCCCCCGGGACCCGCCGTCACCAGGCAGAGCGCGAGGTCCCCCGAGGCCTTCCAGTACGCCTCGGCCGCGATCGCGGCGGCCTGCTCGTGTAGGGTGCAAACGACCTCAAGACCTGGATGCGCGCCGACGGCATCGTCGAGGTACATCGCACCACCACCGGAGACCATGAACGCATGGCGAACGCCTCGCTCGACGAGCGCGTTCGCCAGCCAGTCGGCGACTCTCATCACTCCAGCCTCTCACAGACCATCGGCGTGACAGGCAATCAGGCATCCACCGCAACAGTCGGTGGGGGGTCGGGAGGGATGGCTGCGGGCGGTCCCCCCCAGGCCACGAGGGTGGACCCGATGAGGATGCCCGCGAAGCCGGCCAAGCGGAGGCCGAGCAGGAGCGCGCTGGCCGGCAGGTGCTCACCGAACACGGGTGTGCCGACCGCGACGACGAAGGCGCTTCCGACCATGCTCGACACGGGCCCGATCACACCAACACGGCCTCGTTGGAGGCCGTTCTGGAAGACGACGAGGCCGGTCGCCCAGGCACCTACGAAGACATAGACGTAGGGCGTCGCGGCGAGCAAGTGGAGATCGTGCCGGACGACCAGGGTGGCCACGCCTTTCGCCCCGAGGCCGCTCAAGCCGTACAGGAGTCCGGCGGCGCATCCGTAGACAAAGCCCCGGTCATCGACTCGCAGCTTGCGCACGCCGAGGAGCGCTGCCGCCGCCGCTACCACCGACGCGGTCGCGACGAGCGTCGCGTCTCTCGCGCTCCGCGTTCCCGCGGCGTCGGCGACGCGGGTGAGCGACAGCGAGACCAGCACGAGCGAGGCCACGCTCAGAGCGATGCCACCGAGCTCACGCCGGTGGAACGCCTCCCGGAAGTGCAGTCGGGAGATGACCACCAGGAGGACGATGCCCGCCACGCCGATCGACTGGGCAAGCGACAAGGAGATCCTGGTGAACGCCTCGATCTGCGCGAACAGTCCCGCTACGGACACCACAGCTCCCGCGAGCCACCACGGTGAGGTAAGGAGCCTGGTCGCGAACTCGACCAAGTGTACGAGCGAAAGCGCCGGCAGGCGGTCGACCCCCCGCTTCTCCAAGGCATTGCCAATCGCGAAGCACACGGTGGCGAACAGGGCGAGCCCTACCCCGATCGACATCGAGGGACGAAGCTAGCTGACAGTCGTAGAGCCGTGTCCCTTGTCCCCGGCGCGCGGGGAGCGCAGGACATCCGCCGACGGCGGACGGAGAGGCAGGGGCGAGCCGTGCTGCGTGCTCTCGGGATGCTCGAAGCCGTAGAGCCGGTGGACGATGTAGTGGGGCCGCTTCCGGACCTGCTCGAAGACGAGCCCGACGTAGATGCCGATGATGCTCAGGAAGCAGAACAAGATCCCGAACATCATGATCACGACGGCCACGATCGTGCCGAACCCCGGGAAGGGCACGCCGTCGACGAGCGAGTTCACCGTGAGCCCGATCAGCGCGGCCAGTGAGCCGAGGACGAGGACGAGGCCCAAGATCGGCATGACCCGGAGCGGCGTCATCGATTGGGAGAGAATCGCGCGGACAGCGAACTCGCTGACCCCCCGGGTCGAGGCCTTGGTCTCTCCGGCGAACCGGGGCGGCTGGTCGAACTCGACCCCGATTGAGCGGAAGCCCACCCAGGCGGCCAGACCGCGGTGGAGGGGTCGCTGGTCGTCCATCGTCCGGACAACCTCGTAGACCCGACGATCCAGCAATCGAAAGTCGCGAGCGTGCTGGGGCAGCGGATGTTCGCTGACTTTGGTGATAAGCCAGTAAAAGAGACGCGAATTGATTCTGCGGAGCAGGTGCGCGTCGTTACGGCTCCCGACGACGCCGTAGACGTTGTAATAGCCCTGCTCCCAGCGGGCGATGAACTCTGGGATCAACTCGGGCGGGTCCTGAAGGTCGGCCGCCATGAGGACGACGGCATCACCGTCGGCGAGGTCGAGTCCGGCGGCGAAACCACCGTCGAGCCCGAAGTTGCGCGAGAGCTCGGCGATCCGGAAACGCTCGTCGCCGTCGCTGACCGCTCGGAGGCGCTCGAGCGTGGCGTCAGTCGACCCGTTCTCTACAGCGATAACCTCGAAGTCGTACTGAGGAAGCGAGTCGAAGACCGCAGCGAGCCTGCGGGCAAGCTCAGGGATGCAGTCCGCTTCGTTGAAGGCGCAGGTAACGACCGTTACCTTCTGCCTGGCTGACATGGCGTACTCCAGAGCTCGGAGGGGCGAACAAGTCTGGTGCGTGGGGTCCCCGCTGCCGTGCGGGCCCGCGACGCCGACCCACGCTATCGGACTGGGTGGGTCCCGCCCGGCAACCAGCTGTGGCGTCGCCGAAGACTGGCAGGCCGCGTCGCGACATCGCGCCCGGTAGCGTGCCCGCCATGCTCCGAAGCGCTGGCGAGGTGCTCCGCTGACGCCGTGGGCTCTGCCTCCGAGTGACCTGAGGGCGACGCTCGAGCGGGCGCGGGGCGACCTTGACACCGTTCGCGGTGCCCGCATCCTCGTCACCGGCGGTACCGGGTTCCTCGGTAGCTGGCTCGTAGCGTCCCTCCTCCAAGCGAATCGCGACCTCAGGCTTGGCGTACGAGTACAGCTGGTGACGCGACACCCGCAGTCGATTCCTCCGGAGGTGGCAGACGAGGTGGCGACCGTCGTGGCCGACGTGCGCCGTCTCCCACGTCTCGGAGCGTTTGACCTGGTCATTCATGGCGCGGCGAGCTCGTCCGCCACCTACGGGCTCGACGATGGCGATCCTCGCGAAATGGCGCGCACCATCGTCGACGGAACCCTCGCCGTGCTCGACGCCGCGGCCAGCAGCTCAGCGCGAGTGCTCTTCTTGAGCTCGGGCGCCGTCTACGGCCCTCTTCGCGCGCCGGTCGCCGAGACCGCGACAGGAGGGCCGGACCCGATGGACCCGCGATCGGCCTACGCGGAGGCGAAACGGCTCGCCGAGACGATGTTCGCAGCGGCGACCGAGTCCGGCGACGTCGAGGCGGTCGTCGCCCGGCTCTTCGCTTTCATCGGGCCGAGGATCCCACTCGACGCGCACTTCGCCGCCGGCAACTTCCTCCGGGACGCGCTCGCCGGGCGTCCGGTCGAGGTGCACGGTGACGGCCAGCCGCGACGGTCGTACCTTTACGCCGGCGACCTGCCCGAGTGGTGCTGGGCGCTGCTCGCGCGCGGACGCCCCGGCGCCGCCTACAACGTCGGCTCGCCGGAGGCTGTGACGATCGCCGAGCTGGCTCGGCGCGTGGCCGCCGCGGGCGGTGTCGGCGTGCACATCGCGAGGTCGCCGTGTCCCGATGACGTTCCCTGGTACGTGCCGGACACCGCTCGCGCCAGAATCGAGCTCGGTCTCGAGCCGCGCACCGACCTCGACTCGTCGATCCGCCGGACGCTCGCCTGGCTCGCGGACTCGCGAGTCCGTTGACCGGCACGGTATGAGTGCACAGGTGCCGATCGATAGAGTGGCGCCATCCCGTTGTCGAACGAGGAGTGCCAGGTCGTCATGAAGGTCGTCATCCTCGCCGGGGGGCTCGGGACGCGCCTTTCGGAGGAGACCGCGGTTCGGCCCAAGCCAATGGTCGAGATCGGCGAGAAACCGATCCTCTGGCACATCATGAAGATCTACTCAGCACACGGCTTCAATGACTTCATCGTTTGCTGCGGGTACAAGGGCTACGTCATCAAGGAATACTTCGCGAACTACGTGCTGCATGGTTCCGACGTGACATTCGACCTGAAGACCGGTGCAGCTGAGATCCATCACCGCGACGTCGAGCCGTGGACTGTGACTTTGGTCGAGACGGGCGACAACACTCAAACCGGAGGGCGGGTCGCTCGCGTCGCCCCGTACCTGGACGGCGAGGAATTCATGATGACGTACGGCGACGCCGTCGGCGACATCGACGTGCGAGCGTTGGTGCAGTTCCATCGCTCGCAGAACACGTATGCGACTGTGACAGCGGTACGTCCTCCTGCCCGCTTCGGCTCTCTTGAGAGCGACGGATCCCGTGTGCTGCGCTTCAAGGAGAAGCCCGTTGGTGGGGATGCGTGGATCAATGGCGGATTCTTCGTCCTTTCGCCGTCGGTCCTCGACTACATCGAGGGCGACGCGACCTTGTGGGAGCACCGGCCGCTCGAGCGCCTGACGGCCGACGGCCAGCTGTCCGCCTTTCACCATGGCGGATACTGGCAGGCGATGGACACCCTGCGTGACCGGCACGCGCTCGAAGAACTGTGGTCGTCCGGGAACGCTCCTTGGAAGATCTGGTGACTGCACCGACGGCCAGCGCCGGGGTGCGCAGTGTGCGCGCTCTGCTGGAGGACCGGTTCCGGGGACGCCGGGTGCTCGTCACAGGTCACAACGGCTTCGTCGGGTCATGGCTTACGCTCGCGCTCGCACGCGCAGGAGCTGAGGTCACGGGCTTGGCGCTCGCTCCCGAGCCGGGCGGCCTTGCAGAGTCGCTCGGGCTTGAGACTCTGGTCCACGATTCCGTCGAGATTGATGTGCGAGACAGGGATGCTCTCGCCGCTGTGGTGCGCCGATGCGATCCCGAGATCGCCTTCCATCTTGCTGCTGAGGCGCTCGTCCTTCCGTCCTACGAGGACCCGCTCCGCACCTTCTCGACGAACGTGATGGGCACCGCGAATATGCTCGACGTACTTCGGTGGCAATCGGGCGTTCGCGCATGCGTCGTCGTTACGAGCGACAAATGCTACGCGACGGCCGAAGGGGCGCACGTCGAGACGGACGCTCTCGGCGGCGACGACCCCTACAGCGCCAGCAAGGCTGGCGCGGAGATCGTCACCCACGCCTTTCGCCGCTCGTTCTTCGAGCCGGGTCAGGTGGGTATCGCGACCGCACGTGCTGGCAACATCGTCGGCGGAGGCGACTGGTCGGATCATCGGATCGTGCCTGACTTCGTCAGGGCCGCTGCGACAGGCAGAGGGCTGGAGCTTCGTCGTCCCGAGGCCGTCCGACCGTGGCAGCACGTGCTCGACGCCGTCTCTGGCTATTTACGACTTGCCGACGCCCTGTTAGCCGACCCGATCGGACACTCCGAGGCGTGGAACTTCGGCCCTCCGCCGGAAACGGCGACCAGCGTCGGTGATCTCGTCGGGCAGCTTGGCGCCCGGTGGAGAGAGCTCGGGGGTAGCGACCTTAGCGATCCGGTCACGTCGTCGACCCCCCGCGCCGACGAGCGATCGTTCCTCACGCTCAAGAGCACGAAGGCGGCGGGAGCCCTTGGCTGGCACCAGGTCCTCGACCTGAGCTCGACCGTGGACTGGACCGTCGAGTGGTACTGGTCGACGATGCACGGTTCGTCCGGACACGTGGTCACGGTCGCCCAGCTCGAGCGTTACCTCGCGCTCGATGAACGGCCTTGGGTGCCAGAAGCACCGGTGGCCGGGAGCCCGTCGGGCACGCCGGACGACGTCGAAGTGGGCGCCCGATGACGGACGGCGCTGCCGAGCGCCGACCGACGGTCGCGCCTGCGATGCCCGGCGCCAACGGCCGGACACCGAGCGGGGACGAGCCGGCAGACTCGCTGCAGGACTCAGACGACCCTCGGCAGCTGCGCCGGGAGATCCTCGATCTGGTCACCCGGTATGTATCCGCCTCACGGAGCCAAGAGAAGCCGTTCCGCCCCGGGACTAGCGTTGTGCGTTACGCCGGGCGCGTCTATGACGAGGCCGAGGTCACGAACCTCGTGAGTGCCGCGCTGGATTTCTGGCTGACGGAAGGGCCATATGCCACACGGCTCGAGCGCGCGCTTTGTCGTTTGCTCGGCGTCGGCTTTTGCCGCCTCGTCAACTCCGGGTCGTCGGCGAACCTGGCCGCCTTCTCCGCGCTGACCTCGCCGCGCCTCGGGGATCGCAGGGTCCAGAAGGGCGACGAGGTGATCACGCTTGCGGCGGGATTCCCTACCACGGTGGCTCCGATCGTCCAGTTTGGCGCTGTGCCCGTGTTCGTCGACGTCGACGGAGCAACTGCCAACGTCGACATCTCACGCCTGGACGAGGCGCTGAGCTCGCGTACACGCGCGGTGATGCTCGCGCACACCCTCGGCAATCCGTTCGACATCGACGCGGTGCTCGGCTTCTGCCGGAAGCACGACCTATGGCTCGTGGAGGACAACTGCGACGCCCTCGGCTCGACGTACAGGTCGCGCCTAGCCGGCGGCTCCGAGGAGCGCCTCACGGGCACATTTGGTCATCTGGCGACGAGCAGCTTCTACCCTCCCCACCACATGACCACAGGGGAGGGTGGCGCGGTGTATACGAGCGACGAAGAGCTCGACACCATCGTCGCCAGCTTTCGCGACTGGGGCAGGGACTGTTACTGCAAGTCGGGCAAGGACAACACGTGCGGCGAGCGCTTTGCGCACCAGCTTGGCGAGCTGCCGTTCGGCTACGACCACAAGTACACGTACTCCCACTTCGGCTACAACCTCAAGATGACCGATCTGCAAGCAGCCATTGGTCTTGCTCAGGTCGCGAAGGTTCCCGACTTTGCGACGGCACGTCGGAGCAACCACCGCCAATTACGGGAGGGACTCGAGCACCTTTCGGACGTGCTGGACCTGCAGGTCGCCACCGCTGGCTCAGACCCGAGCTGGTTCGGACTATTGATCACGGTGCGCGAAGGCGCGCCGTTCGACCGGTCGGACATCGTTGCATTCCTGGAAGGTTCTCGCATCCAGACTCGGATGTTGTTCGCGGGCAATCTCCTGAAGCATCCTTGCTTCGATGAGATGCGGGCACATGGCACCGGGTATCGCGTCGTAGGCGATCTTGCCCAGACGGATAGGCTGATGGAGCGCGCCTTCTGGATTGGCGTTTACCCCGGTATGACATCGTCTCAGCTGGACTACATGATGGAAACGATCGCGTCATATTGTGCCAGACGCGTTCGCACGTAAGGACCTGCGATCGAACATCACGGCAGTGTTGCTATGGCCGCCCTAACCTTAGTGAGGCCTCTCTGCTGTCCCGATGCACACTAGAGCTGAGCGCCATGGCGAGGCTGACTGCGATCGGGCAGGAGAGCCGAGTGTGCCATCGGCGCAAGCGGATGCCTCGGATGCCCGCTGCACTGCGACGACGACCTAAGCTGTGCCGTTCTAAATCTGCACTCGGTGCCAGTTTGCGATGTGCATGCAGTGACCAACCTAACCGCGATCTGCAAATTAACCGAAGGGTCAAAAAGCTGACAGAGTGACTATCTGCCGCCGTCCCACTCGGCGAATCTCAGCTCGGAGCCACGATTGAGTCACAACGCACCCATCCCGGGGCAGCCTAAAGACAGGTCGCCATCGGCTCGTTCCGATCGCCCCGCATCGCTGCCGAGATCCAAGCAGCGGATGGTCAGGGAGCCGGTGCC
>Ga0209415_10006701_pt1 | contig 20346 bp, 20 predicted proteins | sample PeaSoiSIISIP2007_FD_187696 | JGI IMG/M metagenome (GOLD analysis project Ga0209415, IMG submission 187696) | Peat soil microbial communities from Weissenstadt, Germany - SII-SIP-2007 (SPAdes) (version 2) | ecosystem: Environmental > Terrestrial > Soil > Wetlands > Peat | place: Germany...
TCAAGCCTTCGCTCTGGTGCGGCGGTTGCCACGACCACGCGCTGGTCTTCGCCAACAAGATGCAGACGCATCCCATCCGCGAGGTCGAGGATACGCGCGAGGGCCAGAACGGCCTGGGATGCATGTCCTGCCATTCCATCTCACGGGTGAAAGACACTATGGGCCAGGGCAGTTTCGAGATGGATTATCCGCCGCTTGACCGCCTGGCCTCCAGCAAGAACCCCCTGCTCCACTTCATCCACGACTATGCCGTGAAGCTCGACCCCAAACCGCATCGCAATGCCTTTCTGAAGCCCTTCCATAAGGACCCCACGCTGGTTCCGGAATTCTGCTCCGCTTGCCACAAGGTCCACCTGGATGTGCCCGTCAATAATTACCGCTGGATTCGCGGTTTCAACGATTACGACAACTGGCAGGCCAGCGGGGTTTCGGGGCAGGGCGCGAGGTCGTTCTATTACCCGCCCCGGCCGTCTCAGTGCGCGGATTGCCACATGCCGCTGGTTCCTTCCAAGGATTTCGGAAACATCAACGGCTTCGTGCACTCGCACCGCTTTGCGGCTGCGAACACGGCCGTCCCCACTTCTTACGGCGACCAGGAACAGGTCCAGCAAGTGGAGAGTTTCCTGAAGGGTGCATTGAGCGTCGATATTTTCGCTCTGGCCCAAGAGCCCACAGAGCCGACTGGCCCGGCGAGTAAGGTCGGGGGCGAGGCGCCTCAACTGGCCAGCACGTTTGCGGTGGGCGAAGAGTCCTCGGCGGGCCTGTCGGCGGCGGGGGTGAGCGCCGTTCCTCCTGTCAGGCTGATGGCACCGCTGGGACGGGCGGCAGCTCAAGTGCGGCGCGGCGACACGGTACGCGTAGAGGTCGTAGTGCGAACCCGCAAGCTGGGCCATTTCTTCCCCGGCGGCACGGTGGACGCGTTTGACTGCTGGCTGGAGCTCCAGGCCCGCGACAACCAAGGGAGGATCATCTTCTGGAGCGGCGAAGCAGCCGACAACGGCCACGGCCCGGTCGAGCCCGGCGCGCACTTCTACCGCTCACTGCAACTCGACGGGCGCGGCAATCCGATCAACAAGCGCAATGCCTGGTCCACACGCGCCACCATGTACGCGCACTTGATACCTCCCGGCGCCGCGGACACTGTGCATTTCCGCATGAAGGTCCCTGAGGATTGCGGGGATTCGATTACGCTCTCCGCGAAGCTCAACTACCGGAAGTTCTCCTGGTGGAATACCCAGTGGGCGTTTGCCGGTGTCCGTGATCCCTCCCAGCCGAATCCCGATGTAACCAGGAATCACGACGATGGGCGCTGGGTTTTCCAAGGCGACCTCAGTCACGTCTCCGCGAAGTTCAAAGCTATCCCGGATGTGCCTACCGTGGTGATCGCGCAGGATACTTGCACCATTCCGATTCTGGCCAAGAGCCCTGCACCCTTCCCGGAAACATTGCGCCTGGATGCGGCGGACCGCGAGCGTTGGAACGACTACGGCATCGGCCTGTTGCTGCAAGGCGATTTGAAAGGCGCGGAACGAGCATTTGAAACCGTAACGAAGCTCGATCCCGGTTACGCGGACGGCTGGGTCAACATGGCCCGCGCTCGCGTGCAGGAGGGCAACACCGATGCGGCAAAGCCCCTGCTCGAAAAGGCCATCCAGCTTAATCCCCGGCTCGGCAGCGCCCACTACTTCGCCGGCCTTGCCTTCAAAGCCGACGGCAACTACCCCGCCGCTTTCGACGAATTCTCTAAAGCTTCCGCCTTGTACCCGCGCGACCGGGTGGTGAGAAACCAGATGGGCCGCATGCTTTTCCTGGAGCGCAAATACCAGGATGCGGTGGCGGAATTCGAAAAGACCCTGGCGGTCGATCCGGAGGACCTCGAGGCCCATTACGACCTGATGCTCTGCTATCGCGGCTTGCGAGACGACATGCAGGCCGCCCGGGAAGAAAAGCTTTACCTGCGCTTCAAGGCGGATGAATCCTCGCGCGCCATCACTGGTCCCTACAAGCTCGCCCATCCTGAAGATAACAACGAAGCGCAGCCCATTCACGAACACGTGTCGGTAGCGCTGGGGCAGGAGGCAGGCAGATTGGCAGTCGGCAGGTAGGCAGATCGGCAGGTGGGCAGGTAGGCAGTAGGAGAGGCTAGAGGGAAAGCGAGAAGCCCCAGGGCTGTCATCCTGAGCGAAGCGAAGGATCTGCATTTGCTTGTTTTCAGGGCGATACTGCAGATGCTTCGCTCAGCATGACAGATAATTTTCTTCTGCAGCCTGCTAGGATTCAGAGTAGGGATGAGCGGCTCTCTCTCCATCCGATGGGTGGCCCTCTCCCCCTTGGGGGAGAGGGTGGACCGCACCGGCGTTTTCATCAGCCGGGGCGGGACGGGTGAGGGGGAGGTGTACTAAAGAAAGAAGCGATGACCAGCAAATCCAAAATCCAAAATCTAAAATTCAAAATCGCAGGCATTCTCCTGGCCATCGGTATTGCCAGCCTTTTTCTTACGGCAGGCTTAAGACCGACTGCGAGCTCCGCAAGCGCTATCAAGGCTCCGCCCAACGAAAGCAGTGGGACGATTCGTTTCGAGGACATCACCCAAAAAGCTGGGATCAATTTCACCCATTACACCGGCGCCTTCGGTAAGAAGTTCCTGCCCGAGACCATGGGACCGGGCTGCGCGTTCATTGACTACGACAACGACGGCTACCCGGATATCTTGCTTATCAACGGAAAAGACTTTCCCGGCCACCAGATCCGGCGCTCGACCCCGAAGCTCTACCACAACAACGGCAACGGCACGTTCACTGACGTAACGGCCAAGGCAGGCCTGGACGTCGAGATCTACGGCATGGGCGTGGCGGTGGGCGACTACGACAACGACGGATGGGACGATATTTACATCACCGGCCTCGGCGAGGCACACCTTTTCCATAACGAACACAACGGAACGTTCAAAGATGTCACGAAGACCGCCGGCGTGAATAATACTGGCTTCGGCGCCAGCGCCGCGTGGTTCGATTACGACAAGGACGGCAAGCTGGATCTCTTCGTGACCAACTACGTCAAGTGGTCCGAGAGGGAAGACCTTTACTGCACGCTCGACGGCCAGCACAAATCCTATTGCACGCCGGAAGCCTATAAGGGCGACTCCCCACGGCTCTTTCATAATCTCGGCAACGGCCGCTTCGAGGACGTCACTGAGAAAGCCGGCATCTACGACCTTACCAGCAAATCGCTGGGCGTTGCAGTGATCGATTATGACATGGACGGCTGGCCGGACCTTGCGGTCTCGAACGACACAGAGCGCAACAAGCTCTATCGCAACAACCACGACGGCACCTTCACCGAACAGGCCGTGCAAGCCGGCATCGCCTTCAGCGAAGATGGCGTGGCGCGCGGCGCCATGGGGATCGACGAGGACGACTTCGATCACTCCGGCTATCCCAGCCTGGCCATCGGCAATTTCTCCAACCAGATGCTCGGCCTCTATCACAACGAGGGCAACCGCTTCTTTATTGATATCGCGCCTTCCTCTTCAGTAGGCCGCGCCACCCTGCTCTCGCTCTCTTTCGGCCTCTTCTTTTTCGATTACGACCTCGATGGCCTTCAGGATATGTTCGTCGCCAACGGCCACATCGAGCCGGATATCGGACTTATCCAGCAACAGGTCACTTACTCCGAGCTTCCCTTGGTATTCCACGACGAGGGCCACGACAAGTTTCAGGAAGTCGGAAAGCAACTCGGCTTCACGCGCCGCATGGTGGCGCGGGGCGCTGCCTATGCGGATATCGATAACGACGGCGCGCCCGATATTCTGATCACCACAAACGGCGGGCCTGCGTACCTCTTCCGCAATGTGGGCGGGAGCCGCAACAACGCCATTCGCATCAGGAGCGTCGGTACGCGCTCGAACCGCGACGGCATCGGCGCGCAAGTCCGCGTCACTTCGGGGGGAATCACCAACTGGCAGACCGTTCACTCCGGCTCGAGCTATTGCTCGCAGAGCGAACTCACTTTGACATTTGGCTTGGGAAAGGCCGCTCAAGCTGATAGCGTGGAAATCACTTGGCCCAGCGGGCAACACGATTCCCTCAAGAAGCTCAAAGCCAATGCAACCTACACCGTCGAAGAAGGCGGAAAGATCGTTGCTGACAGACCCTTCAAACGATGAATGCTAGATGCCGTTTCAAAATATAGTGGAGCGTACCGAATTCCGTGAAGTCACCATGTAGCAGAAGGGCCGCCGAACGACGCGAAGTGCACCGAACCAGCCACCCAGGCCTCGGCCCCGCCGGGGCCTTACATGAGTAGCCGGGGGCAGCGCCCCCGGAAATGTGGCCCCCTCACCCCCTTTCCCCTCTCCCCGCAGGCGGGGAGAGGGGTGCCGAAGGCAGGGTGTGGGGCTTGGTCCGGGGGTTTCACCCCCGGCTACTCAATTTGCTCCCCTCCGGGGAGCACGGCTTCAGATGCAGTCGACTGCCCCGTGTCATCGGGTATGGAGGGTATTGAAACAGCTTCTAGTGGACACTGCAGCCTAGCGATGATTGGGCGCATCATCACACCGAGGTTGGGAAGACTCTCTCTGACTTGAGCAATTCGCTGGCGTAGGACAAGCAGGCCAAGACATCCTCATGGCTCAGTCCCGGATAATTGTTCACGATCTGGGCCTCCGACCAACCCTGCGCCAGCAGGTCTACAATGAATTCGACGGCCAGCCGGGTGCCCTTGACAACGGGTTTCCCGGTCAGAATCTTGGGGTCTATGACGATCCTGCCCTGCCAGCTCATCCCCGATATCCTCCCACAGCCTCGCTTTCGGACAGTCCGATTCTACCACCCTTCGCATTACTATTCATGTACCATGACGATAGCCGACTTGAGTGATGTTCCAGTCGAAGGAGGAACCGTGAATGATTTTCCAGCTTTCATGAAGAGTCCCGCCAACAGGATTGCCACCAGCAGTCAAGCCACACCGGGAGTCGAAGGCTACGTTTTTGATGGCGTGGATGGAAGTCAGATGGCGTTCTGGACGTGTCGTGAATCGGCGACATCGGCCCCGCACACGCACGATTACGACGAATACATGGTGGTTGTTCAGGGCTGCTACACACTCATTTTCGGCGACAAGCGCGTACCTGTGAAAGCCGGAGAAGAGTATTTCATTCCGAAGGGGACTTGGCATGGGGGTGAGCCGATGGCGGGCACTCGAACGATCCACGCCTTCGGCGGTCATCGCGCGGAGAGGGTTCAAACCTTAATCTTGCCGGCAGTTCAAACTGACCCACCTTCACCCGGAGGCTGACCACCTTCGTTGTCTCTCAGGGTCAATTCTGCCCAAGAGCGAACCTTGGACACGCAGTCGCGAGCCCAGAAGCGGTCAAAGGGCTTGTCTAGAGTTAGCGGTATGTCTTCGTACCTGAAATCCACGGCGAAAGGGGTCAGCCGCCTCATCTCCTGAAACTCTTCAGGCAACGCAAACCCATTCGCACCCAGCAGTTTCAGAAGTTCACCCAGATTGTGAGTTCTTCCATAGGAGAGTCCGCAATTTGTGATTACGGCCTTCAAGGTCTTTTCGATGGCCTGTTGGGCATGGAAGCCAATGATTTCGTCGGCAAGAGAGGGGTCCGCAATCAGCTTGTCCAAGGCGATCTCATCTTGCCGGGCCTTGCGGAGTAAGAGCTGAGCGTGTTCACGGGAGCGTTGCATCGAATACCCGTCCCTCCCGGGCGACTTCATGGTAAATCGTATTGGGAGTGTCAGCCCAATACTCGAAGGTCTCCTTGCTCGCAACTAGCACGTCTACGGGGACCCGAAGCGCCCGCAATACATCGCTCAGCCGCACCATCTCCTCGTGCCGTGACGTAACCTTCGGCTCGACAACCATCACGTCGAGGTCGCTGTCCTCGGTACTCTGGCCACGCGCGCAGGAACCGAAGACGATCACAGTGGCACCTGGCGCCGCCTGCCGCAGTAATTCCACAGCTTGCTGGATTGTGGCTTCGTCGATCATGACATCGCGAACCGGAAGTTGCCGGGTTCCAGGCCGGCGCGCAGGGCGAGTTCGTGCACCAGCAACTGGATATAGACGGAGTCGATCAGCGTCCCCAATCCCAGCCGGACCGGCTCAACGGGAACAAGCCGAACATTGGTCGTGTCCGCAAAAGGCTGATCGGAGTAAAGCAGCACGCGCCCGCCGTGCTTGCGTATGTCCTTCGCGAGCTTGAAGAGCCCAGCATCGGCCGGGCGCTTCGGGCCGATCTCTCTCTGCCGGGCGAAGATGATGTAGCGGTGGGCGGGGTCGACGATTTCCATGGGACCGTGGCGGAACTGCGCGGCGCTCATGGGTTCCGCGCCCATCTTCGCCACCTCTTTGAACAAGAGCGCCCCCTGGTAGGCCGAAGCCAGCTCGGCTCCACGGGACAGCAGGGCAATGTAGTGCGGGTTGTTAAAATACTCGACGGTGGGCAAGGTCAGTTCGTCACCGCGCTCGAGAATCTTCTCTTGCGCCTCGATAGCCTGCATCAACGCCTGAGTAAGCGCCTGTGGCGGTTTTCGGGATATAGCTACTGCCAGGTACATCAAAACCGCCACGGCGCAGGCGTAAGTCTTGGTGCCCACGGCGGCGGGACGGCCGGCCATCATGGGCAGCAACAAGTTGGCTCGCCGGGCCAGGGAGCTTGCTTCCGTATTGCAGATTGCGATCAGGCCCTCTTTCCTCGGCAAAGCGTCAAGCAACCGCAGCACTTCTGCCGTTTCACCCGATTGTGAGACAACCACCAGCAGTATGTCTGCACCGTAGAACTTCCGCAGGTGATCCACCAGTTCGCCCGTCTCCCAGATCCAGGCGCGAATGCCGAGTGAATTCAAGTAAGCCTGCGCCGGGTAGGCTGCATACATCGACGATCCCATTCCAGTGAACACCACCGTAGGTGGCCAGCGGTTCACCATCCCCCGCAACACCCTGGAGGGGATGGCTCCGGGACTGGTATAAAACTTCCGCAGGCCCGACAGGACCGCTGGCTGCTGCGCGATTTCTTGCATCAAGCTGGTCATCGGAATGCCAGTGGCTAGTGCTTAGTGCTTAGTGGCTGGTGGATCGAGCCGGTATTTTAACTGCCGGTACTAGTCACTAGCCACTAGGCACTAGCCACTGCAATTATACCACTTGCGCCCAGGGGGTCGAATGAGGTTTCATAGGAGCATGAAAACCAATCCCTGCCTTGCTTTAATTCTTGCGGCGCTGACGGCGCCGTTTCTGCCGACCCTTTGCGCTCGCGGTGCCGACCCGGGTGCCGCCCCGAACATGTATCTTGTATACATCGGCACTTATACCGAGAAGGGAAGCAAAGGCATTTACGCTTGCCGCTTTAACGCAGCCTCGGACCACTTGGACTCGATAGGACTGGCGGCCGAGACTGCCGACCCGTCCTTTCTAACCATAGACCCTAGCCACCAGCACCTGTACGCCGTCAACGAGGTATCAGAGTACCAGGGCCACAGCAGCGGCGGAGTCAGCGCCTTTGCCATTGCTCCAGGGACCGGTAAGCTCACTTTCTTGAACGAAGTGGCGTCCGGTGGGGCGGGTCCTTGCCACCTCACCGTGGACAAGACTGGAAAGTTCGTCCTGGTCGCCAACTACGGCGGCGGAAGCTTGGCGATGTTCCCAATTCTTGCCGACGGCGGTCTGGGCAAGGCCACGGCGTTTGTGCAGCACAAAGGCGCCAGCGTCAACTCCCAACGCCAGGAAGGGCCGCACGTGCACTCGGTTTACATATCACCGGACAACCGCTTCGTCATCAGCGCGGACCTGGGCCTTGATGAGGTGTTCGTTTATCGTTTCGACCCAGGAAAAGGGACGCTCACGCCGAATATTCCCCCTTCCGCCACAGTCGCCTCCGGGGCAGGGCCGCGGCATTTTGCCTTTACTCCCAACGCGAAGTTCGGCTATGTGATCGACGAAATGCAATCCACCATCACCCCATTCGCGTACGAGGCGGCCAAGGGAGCTCTGGATGTGCTCCAACCCGTCTCGACGCTTCCCCCAGATTTCAAAGGCGAGAGTACTGGCGCCGAGGTGGCCGTGCATCCTTCGGGGAAGTTCTTGTATGCGTCGAATCGCGGGAGCGACACGATCGCCGTGTTTTCAATTAACTCCAAGAAAGGGACACCTACGCTTTTGGCAGAGGTTCCCACACTTGGGAAGACGCCTCGCAGCTTCACGATTGACCCAACCGGGACGTATTTGTTCGTGGCCAACCAGGACTCCGACAATGTCGTGCAGTTCCGCATCAACCCGACCACCGGGCTTCTCTCTCCCACTGGCCAAGTGCTTCAGGCGCCTTCGCCCGTATGCGTGACATTCCTGCCGCTCGAATGATGACGCAGTACATCCAGTTCCTATGGGACTTTTCTATCTAGTGCGTCATGGAGAGTCGGCCTGGAATGCCGAAAACCGGCTTTGCGGCCGATCTGATATATCCCTCTCCGAGGCGGGGCGCCGGCAGGCAAAGCGCCTCGCCGAGCGCCTGAAGACCATTCCGTTCGATGGGTTCTACACGAGTCCGCTCGGGCGGGCCTTCGAGACCGCGCGCCTGATCGCCGAGGTTGTGGGCCTCGAGCCTGTCCCCGACCAGAGGCTTGTGGAGCTCGATTATGGCCAATGGGAAGGGCGAAGCTTGTCGGATATCATGGAGAACGACTCCCAGGCTTTTCACGCTTGGGACGCCAAGCCCGCGCAACTCGCGCCGCCTGGCGGCGAAACTGGCCTGGCAGCCCAGCAGCGCGTCGTCTCGTTTCTGGATTCTCTTCTGCCCAAACATCAGCAGGGTCGCGTGCTGGTGACCTTCCACAAGACTGTTTGCCGCCTGGCGATCTGCCACGTTCTGGGCATGGCGCCGGACGAGTACCGCAGGAGGCTCGTCCTGAATAATACTGCCCTGAGTATCATCCGCTCCCGGCCCCATGGGTGGGAGCTAATTACCTTCAACGATACGTCGCACCTATCAGCCTCCCCTGCTGAACGCACTTCGTTGGCTGAGGAGTTTTGACCCGCTCTTCGCCTGAGGGTCAACCAAAACATTCGGTTTCCACGAGAATTGCGTGCACCTCGCCAGGGCCATGAACCCCACGGATGAGGATTTGTTCGATGTCGGCAGTACGGCTGGTGCCTGTAATGAAAACTACTGACCGGCCCCAGGCGGCCTCCCTGGTTGCGCAGGCCACTCGAAGCCTTTCCAAGACTTCGTCGAGCGTCGCCACTAGTTGGGTGCGCCGGTACAATGCCACGTGCACCGGCGGGGCCAGCGATGCCAGTTGAGCGCCCTCTGTCCAACTGGCTGCCACTAAGCTGCCAGTTTCCGCCAAAGCATATTCCACGCCGGTGATCCCCGCGGTTGCCGCAAAGCTGGCCTCAGCAAAGGTCGATCGTGAAGGCTCCCCCTTGGAAACCTCTCCTTCCGCTGAGGCTGGCCAGACTGCAACGTTCTTCCCCAGCGAGCGGAGCAGGGTTTCGATGTTCAACTCCGCCAAAAGCGGATTGCGGGAAAGGACCACGTTCGTGGCATTAGCCTGAAGGAGGATGACCCTCAGGATTTCTTCCAACTCCTGTCGATTAGCCGCTCGATGGGCTACACCGGCCACGTTTGCCAATTCGGTCTCGAATCTGGCTAGCACCTCGCCAGGAGGGATGGGAGGCAGAACTCCGTCCAGCGTCGAGGTTGGCGTCATGGTGCCTGCTCGAGACAAAGTGTGGTCCAAAGGACGGCCCAAAGCTATCCGAATTCGCCGAATAAAATCATCGCGTTGTGCCAATCCTAACACCTCCCGAAATCGGTCAGTTGAAGGGGTGGCGACTCAAAAACGCCAAATTGTCCCTCAGCCGGCGAAACTATCCGCGGTTACCAGCCCCCGCCGAAAACTGCCGCCGCCAGCGCAGAATTGTATCATAACTCACTGTAGCCGTGTCATTTGTCAGAACCTCGAACTTTCTCGCGATTGGGTGTACCGCCGACCGTTATGCCCGGTTTGCCGACCTGAAGGTCGGTGCCAGGTCCAAAACGGGAAGCTGTCCTAAAGGCTTGACACTAGAGGTCAAATTTGTGTATATCATTAGCAAAATTTTCCGAGAAAATGTGCAACCTTGAGGGGTCGAGGGTCATCAATTAACGCTGACGATATAGGTTAACAGGCTTTGGGTTGTGACAAAATGATCGGAGGAGAGGTAGGAATGGGATCTGCTTTGAAAACTGCGAAGAATGGTTATAGAACACTGTTGCTTAAGAAGCGAACCGAATTGCTCGCATCGGCAAAAGGCGCGCCGGCGGCGCTGGCGACCAATGTTCAGTCGCCCGATGTCGTTGAGTTTGCTGTCCGAACTGCCGAACAGGATGTGACGGCGGTAACTGCAAGTCTGCGCAGTCAACTTTTGAGGGAAGTCGACAATGCGCTTGGTCGTTGTGCCCGCGGCACTTACGGTGCCTGTGAAGGGTGCCACGAGGAGATTGCACCTCCTCGCCTCAAGGCTGTCCCCTGGACTCGCTATTGCCTTACCTGCCAGGAACTTCGCTCCAGAAACTAGGCGGCGGTTCCGCATCGTGGCGCGGACTTGGTAGTGTGCTCATGCGGAACTGCAAGCCTTTGCAAGGTTGAATAAACCCCCTCCAAGATGAAAGCGTAATGCCGCGATCCCGGAGGTGTGCTATCGTTAACAGGCGGCTGGAGATATGTCTAAGATCAGAGTTCGGTTTGCCCCCAGCCCGACAGGCTACGTCCACGTCGGGAACGCCCGCACGGCCCTTTTCAACTGGCTTTTTGCCCGGCATTACGGCGGCGCCTTCGTTTTGCGGATCGAAGACACGGACATCGAGCGCTCCAAGGAGGAGTTCGAACGACAGTTGGTCGAGGACCTACGTTGGTTCGGCATCGATTGGGACGAGGGACCGGACAAAGGGGGCGAGTTTGCTCCCTACCGCCAGTCGGAGCGTAAGGAGATCTACTCCCGGCTGGCTACCCAGTTGATTGACCAGGGCCAGGCCTATTTCTGCTTCTGTACACTGGAGCAACTCGAGCAGGAACGCCAGGAGGCGCTGAAGGCTGGCCTCCAGCCCCGTTATTCGGGGCGCTGCCGGAAGCGTCCGCGCGAGGAGGCAGCGCGCAAGGTTGCAGCGGGCGAGCCGGCTGCAATCCGGCTGAAGATCATGGCCAGCGCGTTTTCCTGGAACGACCTCGTTCACGGGCCGACCAGTTTTTCGGCGGAGGTCATTGGTGACCCAGTCCTGGTGCGCTCCGGCGGTAATCCCAATTACAACTATGCGGTGGTCGTTGACGATCACTTGATGGCGATCACTCACGTGATTCGCGGCGACGATCACATTTCCAATACTCCCCGTCAACTCGCGGTTTATGCCGCCCTGGGCTGGGAGCCGCCGCAGTTTGCTCATCTCTCCACCATTCTGGGTGCCGACCGGACGCGCCTTTCCAAGCGCCACGGAGCGACCTCGCTCGAGAGTTTTCGTGAGATGGGAATCCTCCCCGAGGCACTGCGGAATTACCTGGCACTGTTAGGTTGGTCGCCGGCGGACGGAAAGACGGAAATCCTTAGCCCACAGCAACTTGTCGAGCAGTTTTCGCTCGAGCACATCACCAAGAGTCCGGCAGTGTTTGACCAGGAGAAGCTTTATTGGCTGAATCGGCACTACTTGAAGGAGTGTCAGCCCCAGCGCTTGGTGGAACTGGCGATGCCGGTCCTTCGTTCGGCGGGATACCTGGAGGCCCAACCAACTGCGGAAGTTACGTCTTGGCTCGAAGGGGTGCTGAACGCCGTTCTCAAGAACCTCAGCACGTTCGAGCAACTGCCCGATGCGGTCCGGATCATATTCGAGTACGACGCGAGGAAGGCAGTCGAGGAATTGGACCTTGCGGCGACGCCGAGCGCCCGCGCGGTGCTTGGCGCCTTCATCCCCAAGGCCCTGGCCCAACCGGAATTGAGCTACGAGCAGTTCCGCATCCTCACCAAGGAAGTGCAGAAGGATACAGGGAACAAAGGAAAGGACTTGTTCCACCCCATCCGGGTCGCACTAACCGGCGCAACCTCCGGCCCGGAGCTCGAGAAGCTGATTCCCATATTCGAGGCTGGCGCCAAGCTGCCCCTTCCTCGGCACGTCAAGAGCGTCGCCGAACGCCTTCGTGAGTTCGCCCTTGCGGCAGGCATTTAAGACCGATCCGTGCGACACCAGCCCTCTCCCCCTTCGGGAAGAGGGTGGACCGTAGCCGGTGCTTTCTTAAGCCGGGGCGGGCCAGGTGAGCGGACTCGCAGTCGGCGCTTGGCCTTCTCCCCCTCAACTGCTCGACTCCTCAACTCCTCGACTTTTTATCATTGTCCTTTGTTTTCATAGATATTCTCGCTTTGTTCCGTCGAATTCAAGTCGAGAAGTTGAGAGTTGAGAGTCGAAGAGTGACAAGCAGTCCGCATCCTACCGCTTGAATTCCTGGTTCGGCTTCACGACTTTTCGACTCCTCAACTCCTCGACTTTTTGTCATTATCCTTTGTTTTCATAGACATTCTCGCTTTGTTCTGCTGAAATCCCCAGTCGGCAAGTTGAGCTGCCGAGACCTTGGGAAGCCCTCCGCCACGTTCCGGCCTGCGGTCCGTCGCTTGCGGTCGGCAATTGGGGCCCAATTCCTCGACAACGATCTGCCCACCTGCCTACCTGCCCTTGCTTTTGCACTCCTCGACTTCTTGACTGAGCAGGAGATACGAACCACCGGCAGGAACCGCAGACGAAAACAAAAGAGGACTTTCTGGCATGACCTATCGGGCAGGCCTAACCCCCCTGCCCCACCCCACGAAACAACTCTAGCCTATGGCGTCCCGTTTGTCAAGAGAAAAATGCGCAGCCCATAGAGCGCCTCAAACCGTCTCCGCAACTCTGCGATCAGGCTTTCTAACCGCTCGCTCACTTCGGAAATCCCCCCCGCCGGCGAGTCATTGCACGGTCGAGGGTCGCTTGTCGAGGTTTTAGAGTGCGGCAGCTTTGGAGTGCGGCAGCTTGCTGTCGCTTTGTTCTCGCGAGCTTGCTCGCGCCCACGTCGGTTCGCGACGCAATTTCGGGCAAGTGTTTAACTCGTCCCCCACGGGCCGGGTTTGAAGTCGCCGCCGAGGAAAAACCCAGCGCCTCGCTCCCCCGAGCCGGCGCGAATGTCCTCCAGAATTCACGCCGCCTAAAGGCTTCGTGACGACAAGCAACGGATTTGTTGTTATCGCGGGTGGAGCCGGCATTGGTTCTCTCTCGGCGGCCCGGGCGATGCGCGCTACACCCGGCGTTCGGCTGGTGTCCCGCCTGGGCGCATACACACAAGGCAGCCTATGCGCCACCCCCGCGAAGATGTGATCCTGTATCACGGCCAGCACGCTGGCCTGAAGCAGAGCGGCAGCAAGCTGCCGCACTCCAAAGCCTGCCTATGCGAAACAGCCGCTTTTGGGCGGCCGGCGCACACGTTTGTGGTTTGATGTCTGCGGCCCACCGACGTCTCGTCGCCTTGCTCGTCACTCGCCACTTGTCACTGCTCTCAACCGCTGCGTCGTCCCATTCGACCACCGGCTAGCTTCCTCTCCCGACCCGTGGCCGTGGCCGAGCTTCCGCTTCGACTGCCGACAGGATGTCTCCCTCTTCGCAATGGACCACATGCCCAGTATCACATAACGCAGACGCCTAAAACGATTTCTGTGCCATCCCGCGGAACCGCTCCCAGCGCGGGGCTGCCGGATATGCGGACGAGGCCTTGCCCCATGCGAGGGTGTAGGTCCTCGGCCTGCGCCATCGGGTGGGTGCGGCGCGTCCTCTTGGCCACAGAAAACAACACAGAGAATAATCTTGTTGAATATGTCGGTACGGGTTATCATCTAAGTGGGTTTGAACGAAGAAAAAGCGAATATTTATAGGACCTGCTTATGGCACCGGATCGGGTGTTCGGGGGCGATTGGACCAAGGAAAAGCTCGACCTGCTGGCGGAATACTTGAGCGCGTATGTAAAAATCTTCGCGAAGAATCCTCAGGCGCAATTCTTCCATACGGTTTATGTGGATGCATTCGCTGGCACCGGGTACATCCGGCAGGCGCGGAAAGAGACTGGTCAGTTCGATCTATTTGATGAGCTTGCACAGGGCGAGGCTCTGGAATACATGAAGGGAAGCGCAGTGAGAGCTCTCGAAGTCGAGCCTGGATTTAAGGAGTATCTCTTCGTCGAGAGGGATCCCCATCGGTCGAGAGAGCTTGAGGGCCTGAAAGAACGATATCCTGCCAAGAAGATCTCAGTGAAGAATGTCGAGGCTAATGCGTACCTCAAGAGTTGGTGCGGCGAGACAGACTGGCGGAGAACGCGAGCTGTCATCTTCCTGGACCCGTACGGAATGCAGGTTGAATGGTCGTTGGTCGAACAAATTGCCAGGACCCATGGGGTTGACCTCTGGTTGCTCTTTCCGTTGGGCGCGGCGCTGATGCGCCTACTCAAGAAGCGGGAACTCCCTCCGCAGAGTTGGGCAGACCGGGTCACAGCCATTGTGGGCACTGAAGATTGGCGAAAGGAGTTTTACAAACAAAGGGAAAGTGATACTTTGTTCGCCACCGTCGAAACAGAGGAGAGAGAAGCTGATTACGAGGCAGTGGCAAAGTTCTTTCTTAAACGCTTACGATCGGTCTTCGTGGGCGTCGCAGAGAACCCATACGTCCTCAAGAATTCGAAGAATTGTCCTCTCTACCTGTTTTGTTTCGCCGCTGGGAACCCAAAGGGTGCCCCAATTGCGGTAAGGATTGCGCAACGCATAATGAAGGGTTAGTGATGGCCTCGAAATCGGCAATCGAGTGGACTGAGTCCACGTGGAATCCCCTAAGCGGGTGCACGAAGATCAGCCCGGGATGCACGCATTGCTACGCGGAACGGATGGCGTTGCGACTCCAAGCCATGGGCCAGCCGAATTATGCCAAGGGCTTCCAGCTTTCGATGCACGATGGTGCGTTGGAATTCCCCATCAAGTGGAAGAAAACCCAAACCATATTTGTGAATTCCATGAGCGACCTGTTCCACAAGGACGTGCCCGTGGAATTCATCGCCAAGGTCTTTGATGTGATGTGTCGGGCTGACTGGCACCGGTATCAGATCCTGACAAAGAGGTCCGACCGCCTGTTGGAACTTTCTCCGCAGCTCCCGTGGAAGCCTCACATCTGGATGGGCGTGAGCGTCGAGAGCCTCCGCTATATATTCCGAATTGAACACCTCCGCAAGACTGGGGCCGCAGTCAAGTTCCTCTCACTCGAACCGTTGCTGGGCCCGCTGCCTGGATTGGTGCTCGAAGGCGTCGACTGGGTGATTGTGGGCGGCGAGTCCGGGCCCGGATGCCGGCCAATGGCTCCTGAGTGGGTGACGAGCATTCGCGACCAATGCCAACGGGCGAACGTGCCCTTCTTCTTCAAGCAGTGGGGGGGATCCCGAAAAAAGAAAATGGGAAGGCAACTCGAAGGCAGAACGTGGGACGAAATGCCGGTTCTTGCTGCGGCCGCGCCCGTCTAGCCCGCGAGTTGTGCGGAGCCGCCGCGGCGAGTCTGCGGCGCGCCGATCTCACGGCGCAGTAAAGCGTAAGGACGGGACACCAACGGCATATCTGCGGGCTCAACCGTCTACATCACCCTGCAGTGCGCCGAATTGCTCATCACTCGACACTCGCCACTTGACATTGCTCTTAACCGCTGCGCCCGCCCTTTCCACCGGCGCATCGTTTCCTCTCCTGACCTCTGGCCCTGGTCGAGCGTCGGGTTCGAGCACCGTCAGTCTCCCTCCCTCCTCGCAAGGGATCCTAAGCGCTGAATCCCATAAGGGAGACATCCGAAAACCATGTCTGCGAAGTGCCGCCACTTCGCCTGACTAAGATCGATGCGACGGCTTTTACGGTGGCCAGTTATTTAGGTCCGAACCTTTGATGTCGGGTTCGTTTTGACGCAGTATGTACCTTCTTGCCTGGACGATCAACTCGTTTGTTGTTACCGCATCCTTCGCATTAGCAAGCCGTGGAAAGAGCAGGTTGATGAGCTCTTTATCGAGCAGCAGAATGTTTTCCCAATATGTCGTTTGCAATTGCCATTTCTCTTCAGCCGTGGGCGATCTTCCTAGATAGGTTGAACGAACCCATTGTGACAGGATCTTCACAACGGCGGCGCTCGCATCTCGCTGCCTCCGAAGCTGGAGCCTTTTTTCCGTAAGCTCTTCTCTCCCTATAGTCAACCTATGATTGAGAAACAACCCAAGAAGCAATCCTAGCAGGGATGTTCCAAAGCCGGCGCCAAAACTGGACCAATCCATATGCTCTCCCTTGTGCGATAGACTTGGGCTCTAAGATCGCGCTCCACCGCCCCGACTGAGCGCAGGCGAAGCCGGGTCCGGTACAGGCGCTGGCTGAGCACCTCACACGCGATGCCCCCCGAGATACGACCCGTACATCTGGAGCAGAAAGCCGATCAATAGAGCCAGATAACCGAGCACCCCTACCGTGCCGTCCGGAGTCCGCGAATCAATGAAGTCAAGCGCCATAATGCACGCGTGCATGGACTTCGTTAGTGCGACGTGCACGAACTCGCCAAGCATCCACAATCCTAAGATAATGCCGAATAGGCCGAAGCCGAGCGTGGCCACAATGGCGACGTACCAGGGCCGCTCAAGTGCCCACAGAGCGCCGTGCAGCAGCACCCGATTTATCTGCCCGCCGACCAACTCATTTGCGACCTCTACCAAAATAAACCCTGCGAGGTAATGCAAGCCCATGAAGAACCCAGGGTAGCGATCCGCCGGCACGGAAGGTTTCACGAGGGCCAAGCTTTCTCCGGTGTTTACGACGGTGATTCTTGGACTGAGAGTGTACTCTTGCATTTTCTTGAGAACCCGGTCTCGAAAGGCACGCACGTTTTCTAGTTTGATCGCCTCGACGGCGACCAGGAAGGCTCCAACGATGTCGAAGCTCAAACCAAGCATCGAATACTGGTATCCCTGCACTCTTCTCACCCCCTGGACAACTCGACGAACCCCGAATGACCCTCGGCGCCTACGCGTCTCGATGCGCCGTCTGCGGTTGTTCTGAACGAATAGAAACGGTCGCCCAGCACCGCAACCCGCCGGCGATCTCCCCGCCCTGGGCCGGTGGGCAGGACCGAACGCGCCCAGGCCAAAACCCACTGACGGCGGCGACCCGCTGACCGTGGCGACCCATTGCCCTCACTGTTCCAACGTCGCCGCTAACCGGACTTCCGAACCGGGCTCGACGGCGATTTCACGCGACCAATCGGAGTGACCGGAGAGTTTGACGGTAACGGTGTGCTTCCCCGGTTTCAGCTTCAAGACCGCCGGGCTATTTCCCACAAACTGGCCGTCGGCGTAGACATCGGCGCCATCGGGGTTGGAGGTTACGTTACGAAGGCAGACGACCCACTTCTTAAAGGGTGGCTGCTTCGATCGGCTGCACGTCGCGTGCGATCCTGTCTGCCAGTTCGTCTTCCGCGACTTCGAGGTCATAGCGAACCTGGAGGTTCATCCAAAAAACCGGGGTGGTGTTGAAGTAGCGCCCCAGGCGCAGGGCCGTATCGGTTGAGATGGCGCGGCGCTCGTGGACAATCTCCGCGATGCGTGTGACCGGCACGCGCAAGTCCAGAGCCAGCTTGTTCATGCTGAGGCCGAGCGGCTTCATGAACTCCTCGCGCAGAATCTCGCCCGGATGTACGGGCTTGAGTTTCTTGGCCATCGTGTCCTCCTAGTGGTAGTCCGTGATTTCGACGTGGTAGGCGTCGCCCTCGCGCCAAGCAAAACAGATCCGCCACTGGTCGTTCATCCGAATGCCGCAGTAAATCTGTAACGTCTGGCGTTAAATGTCAACCAGTATAGAACCGCCGGGGGTGCATCTCTAATGTCGTCGGCAATCCGCCAATCAGTGGCCAGCCGGCCGGTAGTGTCCTAATTTGATGGATCCCGTCGGGCGATGTCATTCCGAGCGGAGCGAGGAATCTTGCTCTGATTCGCTCGAGCGTGCCCCAATTGCAAGGCCAGAGCGAGATTCCTCGCTCCGCTCGGAATGACAGGCATATTAGGAGACTACCCAAATCAGGACACTGCCCGCCGAACAGAAGCCTTGCCCCGTCTGTGATTCTCGGTTTACAATGCTCGCGAGGGCTTCTCGAGAGAAACTGATTGCATCGCAAGATCTGCCGGCCGCCGATTCTGCCGAACGCAAGACGGACAGGGGGCAAGTTATGAAATCGATTCGGATTTACGGACTGCACCGATTATTGGAGATTGCGGTCCCGATCATCTGCACCGGCGTTCTATGCGCGCAAGTTCGCCAGGCAGCAGTCCCGTTGGGAGAGACGCCTGCGGCGCTTTGCAGCATGTTGCGAGAGGGTTACACGAATTTTGCACAGTGCCACTCCGCGACGCAAGCCCAAATGTGCTCCATGGCGCAGCTCGCCAGGGAGGACCAGACACAAGCCCATCGATTCGACGCCATCATGGGCGAGTCGGACCCGGACAAGGCCATACGGCTTGTCGATGATTTTGTCGCAAGGTATCCGAACAGCAGCTTGCTCAGCTACGCTTACTTTTTCGCGGCAAGCGCCTACCAACGAAAGGGCAACATCGAGCAAATTGCCGAGTGTGCCGGTAAAAGCCTGAAGTTGGACCCTGATAATCTCATGAGCTTGATTCTGGACGTTGAGGTGCTGCCCCAGCCACAATATATGAAGGAACACCCGTCTGACCGCGCCAATATTCTGCGGCAAGCACAGAACGAGGCCGACCGCGCGCTACAGCTTATCCCGCAGATTCTGAAGGAATCCCAAGAGTCTGATGCGGATTACCAGAAGCGTCTGGCAGCGGTGGCTAGTGAAGTTCACGGAGCTCTGGGCACGGTCCACATGGAACTTGCGTCCGGTGGGCCAGGCGGCCTCGACAAAGCTGAGTTGGCGAAAGCTGAGCAGGAGTTTCAGATCGCCGTGTCCACAACGCGCTCTCCCGATCCTCGTGATTACTATCGACTGGGTGAGGCCTATGGCGTGGAGGGCAAGTGGGACGATGCCATTCAAGCTTTCACGAAGGCCGGCAAGCTTGGGCAGGACACAGCGATTAAGGCTTACGCGAGTGAGCAGATCGCCCAATTGAAAAAGAGGAAGGCCCAGGATTTGGCTGCCGCAAACCGTGCTGCAGCGTCCGGACATTAAGTTGACGATGCTTTCGGCCTCATTCTACCGCTCCGTACCGCCGGCTTGAATTTGAGACTCCGAGCTCTCGCCGCCTGAGTCTGACTCTCGCAAGATTCAATTAGGTCCCAAATGGGTGCTTCAGCAAAGCGCGGGCCACCGCCCGCGCCGATAGCCGAGGCTTCGCTCCGTCGCCCCTATGGGACTATGACCCTCGCTCGATTTATCAATTCCGGTTTACAATGGTCGCGATGACTACACGAGACAAACTGATCGTAGCGCTGGATCTGCCCAGCGGCAGTGCTGCCACGCAAATGGCGGAACGCCTTCAGGGCCACGTGGGGCTATTCAAAGTTGGCTCAGAGCTTTTCACGGCCGAAGGGCCGGTGCCGGTGCGCTACCTCATCACCACGGGCCACAAGGTTTTCCTCGACCTTAAATTCCACGACATCCCGAATACGGTGCGCGCGGCGGCCCGCGAGGCTGCGGAACTCGGGGTCAGCCTGGTGAACGTGCACGCCTCCGGCGGGCGGAAGATGATGGAAGCTGCGATGGAAGGAGTGCGCTCAACGGCGACGGTCGGCAGAGGTGGCCCAGGGCAGCCACAAGGGCTGCCCCTACAGGCAGGCACGAGGGTGCTGGCGGTGACCATCCTGACCAGTCTGGAAGCCCAGGACCTTGCGGAGTTGGGTATTTCGGGAACGCCCATGGAGGCTGTTGTCCGCTTGGCCTGCTTGGCGCAAAGCGCGGGTCTCGACGGCGTGGTGGCCTCGGTGCGCGAAATCGCGGCGATTCGGCGGGCGTGCGGACCGAACTTTCTGATCGTCACGCCGGGGATTCGGCCCGCTTTCTCCGCCACCAACGACCAGGCTCGGATTGCGACCCCCGCCAGCGCCATGGCAGCGGGCGCGGACTATCTGGTGGTGGGACGGCCGGTTACCGGCGCGCCTGATCCGGTTGCGGCGGCGGACGCGATTGTGGCTGAGATGGACACGGCGACGATTGCTGGCCTCCTTGGATAAGGAGGAGTTTCGCCGTGGCGCACGAAGAAAAGCAGATCCTTCGCGCAGTTTACCCTGAGCGAAGCGAACGGGCTCAGGATGACATGTCATTCTGAGCGAAGCGAA
>Ga0209415_10006703_pt1 | contig 20344 bp, 20 predicted proteins | sample PeaSoiSIISIP2007_FD_187696 | JGI IMG/M metagenome (GOLD analysis project Ga0209415, IMG submission 187696) | Peat soil microbial communities from Weissenstadt, Germany - SII-SIP-2007 (SPAdes) (version 2) | ecosystem: Environmental > Terrestrial > Soil > Wetlands > Peat | place: Germany...
TCGAGGGCCACGAGCGCATCTACATCTACGACCCGTTCGGGAACCGGCTGGAGTTCCTCAAGCCCCTGGAGTCCGGCGGTTGATGCTCGCGATCCACGACCTGCACGTCCGCGTCGGCGAGGCGGAGATCATCAAGGGGCTCTCCCTCGATCTGCCCGCCGGCGAGGTGCACGCCATCATGGGTCCGAACGGGGCCGGCAAGTCGACGCTTGCCTACGCGCTGGCCGGACGGCCGGGGTACGAGGTCACCGGCGGCGATGTGATGTATGAGGGCAAGGACCTGCTGGCGCTTGCGCCCGAGGAACGGGCGGCGCGGGGCGTCTTCCTGTCCTTCCAGTATCCGCTCGAACTCCCGGGCGTGCCGGGGCTAACCTTTCTGCGCACGGCCCTGAACGCCCAGCGCAAGGCAAGGGGCGAGGACGAAGTCCCGGCGCCGGCCTTCCTCAAGCTCGCACGCGAGAAGGCCGGCGCGCTGAAGATCGACTTCGACATGCTGCGCCGGCCGCTGAACGTCGGCTTCTCCGGCGGCGAGAAGAAGCGGATGGAGATCTTCCAGATGGCGCTCTTCGCGCCCCGCTTGCTCATTCTCGATGAGACCGATTCCGGCCTCGACATCGACGCGCTGAAGGTGGTCGCCGAGGGCGTGAACGGAATGCGTTCGCCGGAGCGCGGCCTGCTGGTCATCACCCACTACCAGCGCTTGCTCGACCACATCCGCCCCGACCGCGTGCACGTGCTGGCCGCCGGCCGCATCGCCGCCTCCGGCGGCCCAGAGCTCGCCCACGAGCTGGAGCGCGAGGGGTACGACAAGTACTCGAAAGTCGCGGCATGAGCCTGGCTTCCGCCATCAAGACCGGTGACGTCGCCGAGCTCCCGTCGCGGCGCGACGAAGACTGGCGCTGGACCGACCTCGCCGGTCTGCTCCGTCAGATCCCGTCGCGGTCGCCGCCTGGAGACGCGGCCGCGGTTGGGCGCGGGCCGTTCGACGGGATGGACGATGAAGAGATCGTCTTCCTGAACGGCCGCGCGCTGGCCCACGCCGATGGCCTGACCGTCGCGCCTGGCGCGAGCCTCGCCGTCGCCTTGCGGTTCCTCTCGCATGCGACCGGTACGGCGCATGCCGCTGCGTTTTCCATCGATATCCGGGCGGGCGGCTCGCTCCTCCTGCTCGAGAGCCACGAGGGCGCTGGTGCGGGCTATGTCGCCGACGTTGCGCTCGACGTGCGGTTGGCCGAGGGCGCGAGCCTGCAGCGGATCGTGCTGCTCAACGACTCAGCCGACGCGATCGCGGTCAGCACCACCGAGATCCAGCTCGCGGCACGGGCCGAGCTCGCCCAGACGGTGCTGACAGACGGCGCCAAGCGGCAGCGATGCGAGACGCGCGTGCGGCACGGGCCCGACGCCGCAGTCCAGCTCGACAGCGGCTATGTGCTGGATGCTGAGCGCCGCGCCGACCTGACGAGCGAGGTGACCCACGCCTGGCCCGGGGCGACCACCAAGCAACTCACCAAAGGCTGCGTGAGCGACCGGGCGCGGGCCGTGTTCCAGGGGCGCATCATCGTCGCGCGCGGGGCCGATGGGACCGATGCGCGGATGGGGCATCACGCGCTTATCCTTTCGGAGCGCGCCGAGGTGGACGCTAAGCCGGAGCTCGAAATCTACGCCGACGACGTTGCGTGCAGCCACGGTAACACCGTGGGGGCGCTCGACGAGGAGCAGCTGTTCTACATCCGTCAGCGCGGCGTTCCCGACGCCGAGGCGCGGGCGCTTCTCACCGAAGCGTTCGTCGGCGAAGTGGTCGATCGAATCGGGCACGAGGGCGCCCGCGAGATCGCCCGGGCGTGGGTCGCGGAGCGATTGAGGGCGCTATGAGCTTCGACCCCAGCACCATTCGGGACGAATTCCCGATCCTGAAGCGCGAGATCAACGGCCATCCGCTGGTCTATCTCGACAGCGCCGCTTCGGCGCAGAAGCCGCGCGCGGTGATCGAGGCGATGGTGCGGGTGATGGAAACCTCCTACGCCAACGTGCACCGCGGCCTGCACACGATGGCGAACGAGACCACCGAGGCCTACGAGCAGGCCCGCGAACGCGTCCGGCGGCTGCTGAACGCGAAGAGCGCCTCGGAGATCGTCTTCACCAAGGGCGGCACCGAGGCGATCAACCTTGTCGCCTCATCGTTCGGGCTCGGGCTCAAGGCCGGCGACGAGATCGTGCTCACCGAGATGGAGCACCATGCCAACATCGTGCCGTGGCATTTCCTGCGCGAGCGCAAGGGCGTGGTCCTGCGCTTTGCCCCGATCACCGACGACGGCCGGCTCGATCTGGCGGCGTTGGAGGCTCTGATCGGCCCTCGCACCCGCATGGTTGCGGTGACCCACATGTCCAACGTGCTGGGGACGATCAATCCGGTCGCCGAGGTCGTCGCCATGGTGCACGCCCATGGCGCGCTGGTGCTGCTGGATGGCTGCCAGGCCGTCGTGCACGTCGCTGTAGACGTGCAGGCGCTCGGCGTCGACTTCTACGCCTTCACCGGCCACAAGCTGTACGGCCCGACCGGCATCGGGGCCCTCTACGGCAAGGCGGAATACCTGGCCAAGCTGCCACCCTATCAGGGCGGGGGGGAGATGATCGGGCACGTGATGCAGGACGACATCACGTATGGAGAGCCGCCGCACCGCTTCGAAGCTGGGACACCCCCGATCGTCGAGGCGATCGGATTGGGCGTGGCCATCGCGTGGCTCGAGCAGCACGACCGCCCGGCGATCGCCGCCCACGAGCGGGCGCTCTACGACCGCGTGAAGGCGCGGCTGAACGGCGCCAACTGGCTCACCGAGCTCGGGACGGCGCCCGGTAAGGGCGCGATCTTCGCGTTCAATGTGGAAGGCGCGCATCCACACGATATCGCCCAGGTGCTGGACCGCTACGGGGTCGCAGTTCGCGCCGGGACCCATTGCGCCGAGCCCCTGATGCGCCGCTTCGGCGTCACCGCGAGCGCGCGCGCCTCGTTCGCCCTATATAACACCCTCGACGAAGCGGACGCGTTCGCCGAAGCCCTAGTCAAAGCCCAAACTTTTTTCGCGTAAGCTCGAAACCCATGGACGACGCCCGACTCGATACGACCGAAACCACGGCCCTCAGCCAGGAAGAGCTCGACCGGCTGACCGACCAGCTGGTCGACCAGCTGAAGACGGTGTTCGACCCGGAGATTCCGGTCGACATCTACGAGCTTGGGCTGATCTACAAGGTCGACGTTTCCGACGAGAGGGACGTTGCGATCGACATGACCCTGACCGCGCCGGGCTGCCCGGTCGCCGGCGAAATGCCAGGCTGGGTCGAGGAGGCCGTGCTGGGGATCGAGGGCATCCGCTCCTGCACCGTCAACCTGGTGTTCGAACCGCCCTGGGACCCGTCGATGATGTCCGACGAGGCCAAACTGCAGCTGAACATGTTCTGACCATGGAACCCCGTGTACAGACCCGCCGCACACGGCCGCGCCCGCAGGTGGTCACTCTCACCGAGCGCGCTGCCGCACGCGTGCGCGAAATTATGGGGCGCGCCGAGAAGCCCTACGCCGGCTTGCGCGTCGGTGTGAAGAACGGCGGCTGCGCCGGTCAGGAATACGTCATCGAGTACGCGGAGGCCGCCGAACCGCTCGACGAGGTGGTCGTGGACAAGGGCGTCCGCATCCTGGTCGAACCCAAGGCGGTCCTGTTCCTGCTCGGCTCGGAAATCGACTTCGAGGCGACCAAGCTTGCGGCCAAGTTCGTCTTCCACAATCCGAACGAGACTGACGCCTGCGGCTGCGGCGAGAGCGTGACCATCGAGCCGGCCGCCGCCCGCGACCCTTAGAGACGTCCACTTCCTGCCAGATTCGGCCCTGACCGGGTGCTATGGCTGGAAGCGCCATCGATCCAAAGGACGTCGCATCATGCCAACCACCGCCGAGAAACGCGCCGCATTTCACCGCTTGCATGAGGACGGCTTTTTCGTCCTGCCCAACCCATGGGACGTCGGCAGCGCGCTGCACCTGCAACGCCTGGGCTTCAAGGCCCTGGCCTCGACCAGCAGCGGGTTCGCTATGACCCTAGGCAAGGGGGACTATGGGGTGACCCGCGACCAGCTGCTCGAGCATCTGCGCGACGTCTCCGCCGCCATCGATCTGCCGTACAACGCCGACTTCGAGGGCGGCTATGCCGTCGAACCGGAAGGGGTCGCGGCCAACGTGCGCCTGGCCATCGAGACGGGCGTCGCCGGGCTCTCGATCGAGGATCGCGTGCTCGGTGGCGAACCCGGCTTGCTGGACCTCGACCTCGCCGTGGCGCGGATGAGGGCGGCCCGGACCGAGATCGACCGCGACAACAGCGGCGTGGTTCTGGTCGGGCGGTGCGAAGGCTACCTCGTCGGTCAGGCGGACCTCGGCAAGACGATCGCGCGGCTCGAAGCGTACGCCGATGCGGGGGCCGACTGCCTCTATCCGCCCGGGCCCCGCGACAAGGACGAGATCGCGGCCATCGTGAAGGCGGTCGCGCCGCGGCCTGTGAACATCCTGCTGCGCCCACAGGGGCTGTCGCTGGGCGAGCTGCGCGATCTGGGCGTCAGGCGGGTCTCGACTGGCGGCGCGCTCGCATTCGTCGCCCACCGCGCGTTCGACGCGGCCGCGAAGGAACTGCTGGTCGACTAATGCACGGTGCAATCAGGCGGAATCGCCTGGTCGTTGAATCGTGGCTTAGACTCAAACGCGTAGAGCGTGATTCAGCCTTCGGACCGCTTCGGCCCGAAGCCATCATGCTCTAGGCCGCGTCGGCGATCGGGTTGGCGGCGGTGACGCGATTGCGGCCGGCGCGCTTCGACGCATACATCGCTTCGTCCGCGCGTTCGATGAGAGCAGCCGTCTCGTCATGGGCCCCTAGTTCAGCCATGCCGGCGGAGATCGTGATCGAGCCCAGGTCCTCGTTGGTCGAGCGCCGCTTGAGCGGGCGCGAGCAGACCGCCTGGCGGATCTCCTCCAGCGTCTCCAGCGCTGCGCCCGGCGTTTCGCCGGGAAAGATCAAAGCGAACTCCTCGCCGCCGTAACGGGCGGCGAATCGCGGCGCCGGCGCCATGCGGGCGATGACGCTGGCCACGTAGCGCAGCACCTGGTCGCCGGTCTGGTGGCCCCAGGTGTCGTTGAAGATCTTGAAATGGTCGATGTCGAGCACGGCCAGGGCGAGGGGCTCCGAACGCGCGCGCGCGGCCGCGACGGCGCGCTCCAGCGTCTCGTCGAAGGCCTTGCGGTTGGCGAGGTTGGTCAGCCCGTCGATCGTCGCGTCGCGCCGGACCTGTTCGAGGTGGTCGCGCAGGCGGTTCACCTCCGCGGTGGACTCCTCCAGGCGCTGCTCGAGGGTCTTGTTCTCGAGCTGCACGTCGCGGGTCGCGTCGGACAGCGTGACAACGAGCCTCTCGATCGCCTCCGCCTCGCTGTGCTCGGCCAGCTCACGCCCGGCGCCGGCCAGCGTTTCGCCGTACTGTTCGCTTGATTGGTGGGCGTGCTTGATCGCTTCGGCAACCTCGGCCAGCTCGCGGTTCAAGCGTGCGCCGGCGTCGCGGATCTGGTCGTTGAGCCGGGCCTTGGGCAGGTAGGCGGCCGCCAGCGCTTCGCCCATCGCATCGGTGATCGGCTCCCCGGCGGCGAGCAGCCGTTCGATCTCGGACGCGAGTTCGCAGGTCGGATCACCGAGTGCGTGGAGCCAAAGTTCGTAGTTCAGCGGGGTCGGCCAGACGCCACGCCGCTCCATGTCTTCGAGCGCTTCGCGCGCCAGCCCAAACGCCTTCGGCCCGCGAAGCTCCGATTCGACCGGGTCAGCCATGGCCGGGTTCGTCCTCGTATATTCGTCTGCGCCCTTGCGACGGGCGGCTCGCGCGCAACCGCGACGTTAGGCGGCAAGTCGAAACGATGGGTTAAGGCTGATTGACGAAGTGGGCGGGCTACTCCCCGCGCGGGGCGCCGCGCAGGAGAAAAGCCGGCGTGTCGTCGCCGAACCCGCGGACGCCGCGCTCTTCGTGCTCGGGCCGCCTCGGCCGCGCCTCGGGTTCCGGCCGCCGGTGCTCGCGGGCAGGCTTGGGTTCGGGATGCGCGGACGGCGCGGCGGGGACGGGCGCCGCAGCGGTCGGCGCAGGCGACGGGGGCGGCGCAGGCGGTGCGACGAAGGCCGGCGCGGGCACTGTGGCGGCCTGCTCATGCCGCCTCGTCTCGCGATGCGGTCGGCTGTGCTCGCGAGCAGGCCGCTCGCGTTCGCGCCCAGGCCGGCGGCCATCGCGGCCGCGCTCGGGGCGCGGGCGCGACTTGGCCTCGCTCCAGTCCAGATCGAGGGTTACCTCGTCCGGCTTCAGCCCGATCAGCTTGATCACCTTGTCGAGGGAGCGCGCATCGGCCGGCGTCACGATCATGAACGCCTCGCCCGACTTGCCCGCCCGCCCGGTGCGACCGATGCGGTGGACATAGTCGTCGGCGTGGTGGGGAACGTCGTAGTTGAAGATGTGGCTGACGTCGGGGATGTCGAGGCCGCGGGCCGCGACGTCGGAGGCGACGAGCAACCGCAACTCGCCATCCCGGAAAGCGGCGAGCGTGCGCATGCGGGTCGGCTGGTCCAGGTCTCCGTGGATCGCGGCGGCGTTGAAGCCGTGGCTCTTCAGGGACTTGGCGACGACGTCGACCTCGCTCTTGCGATTGCAGAAGACGATGCCGTTCTTGACGTTCTCTGCGCCGGCGAGGGCGCGCAGCGCCAGGCGCTTCGCAGCCGGGTCGGACGAGGGGATGCGCACCAGGTGTTGGGCGATGTTCTCGGCGGTCGTCGCCGGCCGCGAGGCCTCGATCCTCACCGGCTCATGCAGGAACTGCTTGGTCAGCCGCGTGATTTCCGGCGGCATGGTCGCGGAGAAGAACAGCGTCTGCTTCTTGGGCGGCGTGAGTTTGAAGATGCGCTCGATGTCGGGGATGAAGCCCATGTCGAGCATGCGGTCGGCCTCGTCGACCACCATGATCTGCACGCCGTTCAACAGCAGTCCGCCGCGCTCGAAGTGGTCGAGCAGCCGCCCCGGTGTGGCGATCAAGACGTCGACGCCGCGGTCGAGCTTCTTCTCCTGGTCGCCGAAGGAGACGCCTCCGATCAAGAGCGCCCAGGTGAGCTTGGTTCCCTTGGCGTAGCGCTCGAAGGCCAGCGCCACCTGGTCGGCCAGCTCGCGCGTCGGCTCGATGACGAGCGAGCGCGGCATTCGCGCCTTGGCGCGGCCGGCTTTCAGCGTCTCGATCATCGGCAGCGTGAAGGCCGCGGTCTTGCCGGTGCCGGTCTGGGCGATGCCCAGGATGTCCTGGCCGGCAAGGGCGATGGGGATGGCTTGCGCCTGGATGGGCGTCGCGATCGTGTAACCGCTGTCGGCAACCGCTTGCAGGGTTTCGGGGCTCAGCCCCAGTTCGGAAAAATCAGTCATTCGCTATGGGATAGGGGGCGGCGGTTGGGACGAGCGACTCAGCGCAACCACTCCGCCCGAATTTGCACCCGGTAGATAGGGTCGCGAGGGTGAAAGTCAAATGAAGATCGGGATTTGCGCGGCTAAACGTCCAGATCCGCCGTGGCGAACGGGGCGTATTCCTGGATGAAGCGGAACCGGAGCTCGGGCTTGCGCCCCATCAGGGTCTCGACCAGCTCCTCCACCTGCTCCTCGGCCCGGGGCAGCGTCACGCGCGCCAGCGTCCGCGTCGCCGGGTTCATGGTGGTATCCTTCAGTTGCGCCGGCATCATCTCGCCCAGGCCCTTGAAGCGGCCGATGTCGGGCTTCTTGCCCTTGAACTCGCTGCCCAGAAGCTCGTCCTTGTGCGCGTCGTCGCGGGCGTAGGCGACCTTGCCGCCATGGTTCAAGCGATACAGCGGCGGCAGCGCCAGAAAGAGCCGCCCGGCGCGGATCAGCTCGGGCATGGTGCGGTAGAAGAAGGTGATCAGGAGCGAGGCGATGTGGGCGCCGTCCACGTCGGCGTCGGTCATGATGATGATGCGTTCGTAGCGCAGCTCCTCTTCGCGGAAGCGCGCGCCGCCTTGGACGCCCAGCGCCAGCATCAGGTCCGCCAGCTCCTTGTTGCCGCCGGTCTTGTCGCCCGAGGCCGAGGCCACGTTCAGGATCTTGCCGCGCAGGGGCAGGATGGCCTGGGTGCGCCGGTCGCGCGCCTGTTTGGCCGAGCCGCCGGCGCTATCACCTTCGACCAGGAAGAGCTCGGTTCCGTCCGTCGCCTGGCCGGAGCAGTCCGCGAGCTTGCCGGGCAGGCGGAGCTTGCGCGTCGCCGAGGCCCTCGCGACCTCCTTGTCGCGCCGGCGCTTCAGGCGCTCCTCGGCGTGCTCGACGACGAAATCCAACAGCGCGTTGGCCGCGCGTGGCGCAGCGGCCAGCCAGTGGTCGAAGGGATCGCGCAGCGCCGCCTCGACCAGGCGCTGGGCGTCGATGGACGACAGCCGCTCCTTCGTCTGCCCCTGGAACTCCGGATTGCGCACAAGGACGCTGATCATCGCGCCGGCCTGGGCCAGCACGTCGTCGCCGGTGATGATCGCCGCCCGCTTGTCGTTGGCGAGCTCGGCATAGGCTTTCAAGCCCCGCGTCAGCGCCGCGCGCAGCCCGGCTTCGTGCGTCCCGCCCTCGGGCGTGGGGACGGTGTTGCAGTAGGAGGAGAGAAAGCCGTCCGCGTCACCGAATCCGGCGGGCGACCAGACGATGGCCCACTCGACCGCCTCGCCCTGCCGCTCGACGCGGTTCGAAAAGATCTCGGTGACGGTCGCCGCGTCGCCAACGCGTTCGGCGAGCGCATCGGCAAGCCCGTTCGGGAAGTGGAACGTCGCGTCGGTCGGCGTCTGCTCCCCCGCGAGCTCTGGCGCGCATCGCCAGCGTATCTCGACTCCACGGAACAGGTAGGCCTTGGATCTCGCCATGCGGTAGAGCCGCGCCGGCTTGAAGGCGACGCCGTCGCCGAAGATCACCGGGTCGGGCAAGAAGCGCACCTGCGTCCCATGCTTGCGCGACGGGCCGACTTGCTGGAGCGGAGTCGCGGGTTTGCCGCGCGCAAACGCCTGGCGCCACTCGAAGCCATCGCGCCAGACCGTGACCTCGAGGCGCTGGGAGAGGGCGTTCACCACCGAGACGCCGACGCCGTGGAGGCCGCCCGAGGTTTCGTAGACCTTTCCGGAGAACTTTCCGCCCGAATGCAGCGTGGTCATGATCACTTCCAGCGCCGACCTGCCCGGGAACTTCGGGTGCGGATCGACCGGAATGCCGCGCGCGTCGTCGCGGACCGAAAGCCCACCCTCGGCGTCGAGCACGACCTCGATCACCTTGGCGTGCCCGCCCAACGCCTCGTCCATGGCGTTGTCGAGCACCTCGGCGAACAGGTGGTGCAGCGCCCGCTCGTCGACGCCGCCGATGTACATGCCAGGCCGCTTGCGGACCGGCTCGAGGCCTTCCAACACCTCGATGTCCTTGGCCGAATAGCCGGCCCCACGGCCGGGCTCCCGCGCCTCGGCGAGCGGAGAGGCCGGCGCGGGATTCAGCGCATCGTCGTCGAACAGATCTCGCGTTGGTTGGGCGGCGCGGGCCATGGCTTGGTTTAGCAGCGATTCGAACAGCGTGCGCTAACGGCCGGCTGGCGGGATCGGCGGCGCGTGCGAGGGGAGGGGAGCGCTGGGGTCGCGAATGAACGCCTCGGCGTCCCCCCACGCCACTTTCGCCTGCCGGTCCAACAGCAGCAGATGCCAGCCATCGGCGTAGACCGCGGTGCGGTCGCCGGCTGGAAGCTCAGCGGCGGCCGCCTCCGTTGCCGAGCGGGGCTCGATCCGATCCTTTTCGCCGTAGAAGTAGGCGGTCGGGACCTTGAGCTTGCCGATATCGCCCCGGGCGGTTTCCGCCAGGTCGGCAAGGCCGTAGAAGGTGTCGGGCCGCATGTTCCAGGTCATCTCTGGATCCTGACGCGCCTGGGCTAGCTCCTCGGCGTTGTCCGACGCCTGCAGCCGCTTGATCAGCCATTCGGGCGGTGTGAAACGCTCGCCGGGCGCCAGATGCGCGGCGAGCCACACGCTGGCGCGATAGGCGATCGAGCGGTTCGACCACCCCGACACCTCCGGCGAGAACAGCAGCAGCCGATCGGCTGCCGGCGGACGGTCAGACGCGAAGGCCTCGATCGCCACCGATCCGCCCATGCTGGTGCCGACGACCGCGATCGTGGCGTGCGGGTAGCGCGCCCGCACGAGCGCCACCATCGTCCTGAGGTCTTCGGTCAGCAGCGCGTCGCCTGCCCAGACCCCGCGGTTGGGCGAGCGGCCATAGCCACGCTGGTCGTAGGCGTAGACGGCGATGCCGTCCTTGGCCCAGTAGGGCGCCGCCTCGTGGAAGGCGCGGGCGTAGCTGTTCATCCCGTGCAGGGCGATGATCACAGCCCACGGATCGTCGTCGACCGGCTCCCACCGGCTCAAGCCAAGCCGCGCGCCGTCGAAGCTCACGAAGGTGTCCGGCTCCAGCCTTGGGCCGGTGAATTCGGTGGTGGGGACGGCGGGTCGCTGAACCAGAGGCGCGCAGCCGGCCGCGGCCAGCGCCCCGGCGAGTGCGAGGCCCCGCGCGCAGGCTGCGGCGATCGAGATCCAGCGGTTCATGCGGCGGCGCCTCGCGAAGAGGCGGCGGACGCTACTTCGGATGTCCGCTCAAGAGAATGCGGCTCGGCGCGCGGGCGAGCACGAGCGTTCGCGCGCCCGACAGCGAGGCGGGCTCGAAGTAGGGCAGGAGGCCGTAGAAGCGGCTATCCGACGTTGGCAACGGCTGGGCGCGGCCGTTGTCGAGCAGCGCCTGCCCGGACGCAGCGCCGGGGAAGAGCGCAGAAACGATCTTCGGCGCGGCGAAGCTGAGAACGCCCGCGATGCCGGCGACCGCAGCTTCGCACTGTGCGATCGCCGCGCTCAACGCGGCCGCGTCGATGTGAGTGGCCACCGGCAGGTTCGGCTCGAGCTCAAGGGCCAGCCCCACCTTCTCGCCCGGAGCCGCCTCAGCCTCGAGGGACGCGCCGGAGCGCAGCTCGGCCAGGCTCGGCAACTCGGCCACCCGCGCATCGCGCTCGAGCACGAGCGGCGTACGCTTTCCGTCGGCGCCGACCACGACGGCCTTGAGGTCCGATGCGAACTTGCGATCGCGCACGGCGTAGTAGGCCATGTGGAAACGATCGCGCTTGCCCGACGCCAGCGTGAGGTAGTCCTCGAGATAGGCGAACGCCTGCGTGAGCTTCACCGATTGGGTCGCCGCCCAGGCGCCGCGCGCCGGCAGGGTGGTCGCGCCGGCGGCCAGAAGCCCGCCCAACATGGATCGCCGGTCCAACTGGTTCCTCCCGAAGCTGCAATCGTCTCTTGTAGGGCGGACGCTCGCCGCAGCGCAGTGAATTGCTTGTAACACTTGGCGCCCGTGGGCTCGGCCAAAAAGAGAAGGGCCGCGGGAGGTCTCTCCCGCGGCCCTCAGAAATAGCTTCAGAAGTTCAACACTAGCACTTGTAGTACATGTCGAATTCGACCGGGTGCGGATGCAGCTGCAGCCGCGCGATCTCTTCGTGCTTCAGCTCGATGTAGGAGTCGATGAAATCGTCGGTCATCACCCCGCCCTTCTTGAAGACGGCGCGGCTCTTGTCGAGATTCTCGAGCGCCTCGTTCAGCGACCCGCAAACTTCTGGAACGCGCTTCTGCTCGCGCGGCGGCAGATCGTAGAGGTTCTTGTCGAGCGGTCCGCCCGGATCGAGCTTGTTCTCGATACCGTCCAGGCCGGCCATCAGCATGGCGGTGAAGGTCAAATAGGGGTTGCCCATCGCGTCCGGGAAACGGACTTCGATACGCTTGCCTTTCGGGCTGGACACGTAAGGCACGCGCACGGACGCCGAGCGGTTGCGCGCCGAATACGCCAGCTTCACCGGCGCCTCGTAGCCCGGGACTAGCCGCTTGTAGGAGTTGGTCGTCGAGTTCGAGAAGGCGTTGATTGCCTTCGCGTGCTTGATGATGCCGGCGATGTAGTGCAGGCAAGTGTCTGAAAGTCCAGCGTATTTGTCGCCAGCAAACAGGGGCTTTCCGCCCTTCCAGATCGACTGGTGGCAGTGCATGCCCGAGCCGTTGTCGCCGAAATATGGCTTGGCCATGAACGTGGCCGTCTTGCCGTAGGCGGCCGCGACATTGTGGATCACGTACTTATAGAGCTGCAGCCGGTCGCCCATGGTGAGCAGGTCGGCGAACTTCAGGCCGAGCTCGTGTTGGGCCGGCGCCACCTCGTGGTGGTGCTTTTCCGGCTCCATGCCCAGTTCGCCCATCACGCCCAGCATCTCGCCGCGCAGGTCCTGCGCGGAGTCGATCGGGTTGACCGGGAAGTAGCCGCCCTTGGTCACCGGCCGGTGGCCCATGTTGCCTTCGTCGTAGACCTTGCCGGTGTTCACCGGCAGCTCGGTCGAGTCGAAGAAATAGCCGGTGTTGTTCGGGTCGGTGCTGAACCGCACGTCGTCGAAGACGAAGAACTCGGCCTCCGGGCCGAAATAGACCGTATCGCCGATCCCGGTCGACTTGACGTGGTTCAGCGCCGCCTTGGCGATCGACCGCGGGTCCCGCGCGTAGGGCTCGTTGGTGTCCGGGTTTAAGACGTCGCAGAACAGGAACATCGTGGTCTGCTGATAGAACGGGTCGATGTAGCTCCGCGACAGGTCCGGTCGGAGCTTCATGTCCGACTCGTTGATTGCCCGCCAGCCGGCGATGGACGAGCCGTCGAACATCAGTCCGTCCTCCAGCGCGTCCTGGTCGATCAGGCTGATGTCGAAGGTGACGTGCTGCATCTTGCCGCGCGTATCGGTAAACCGATAGTCGACGTACCTGACCTCCTTCTCCTTGATTTCGTTGAGGATGTCTTTCGAACTCGCCATTGTTTGGATCCCCTTAGACTATGTTGATTTCAGATCGCCGCCGCGCCGCTCTCGCCGGTTCGGATGCGGATGACCTCGGCAACGTCCGAGACGAAGATCTTCCCGTCGCCGATCCGCCCGGTGCGGGCGGCGTTCTGGATGGCTTCGACGGCGGCGTCGACCTGGTCGTCGACCACGACCACCTCGATCTTGATCTTCGGCAGGAAGTCGACGACGTACTCCGCGCCGCGATAGAGTTCAGTGTGGCCCTTCTGCCGGCCATACCCCTTCGCCTCCAGCACGGTCATGCCTTGCACGCCCAGTTCCTGGAGCGCCTCCTTCACTTCGTCGAGTTTGAACGGCTTGATGACGGCTTCGATTTTCTTCATCGGCGGTTCTAAAAGGCTCGACGCTGAGGCCGCCCCGGTTGCCCGGGTAGCAGCACGCCCAAGCGCCTGATCACAAGGGAATGGACGGCCGCGCCGTCCGCCCGTCGGCCGTACGCGAGCGGGCGCCCGAATTCAAGGCGCCCCCGCCCAATTGTTAAACAGCGCATCAAAGCGCTTGTGGTCGGCGCTTCCGCCCCTACGATCGGGCGAAGGCCGTCTCCAGAAGGGATTTCGATGCGCGACGACACGCCGGTCCTCATCGGCGCCGGGCAGTTCACTTACCGCGGTGCGCCGGAGACCTCGCTGTCGCCGCTGGCGCTGCTGCGCACCGCGACCGAGCGAGCGGCGGCCGATGCGGGGCTCAAACTCGAACCGCTGGCTGGGCTGGATACGGTGGCGGTCGTCGCCTCGGCGATCGACTCTGGCGGGGGCCTGTCGCGCGCGCCGTTCCCCAAGCTAAGGAACGCGCCCAAGGCGCTCGCCATGGCGCTTGGCGCTACGCCGCGCTACGCGACCTCCACCCATATGGGGGGTAACACCCCGCAACAGCTGATCAACGCGCTCTGCGCGCGCATCGCCGCTGGCGAGAGCGACTTCGCGCTGGCGGTCGGAGCGGAGTTCCTAGGCTCGCTTCGCAAGCGCATGGCCGCGGGCTCCGATTTCGCGGGCTGGGAGGATGACGCCGACGCGCCCGAGCCGGAGCGCTTCGGCGACGGCCGGCCGGGCGTGAGCCCCCAGGAACAGCTCCACTGGCTGAATATGCCGGTGAACACCTATCCCTTGTTCGAGAACGCCTTGCGCGCGCACCAGGGCCACTCCCTGGCTGAGCACCAGCGCCAGATTGGCGCGTTGTTCGCGCCGTTCACGAGGGTCGCCGCCGCGAACCCCGACGCCTGGTTCCGAACCGAGCGCTCGGCCGAAGAGCTGGTCACGGTGTCTGACCAGAACCGCATGGTAGGATTTCCTTACCCCAAGTACGTGAACGCGATCATGGAGGTCGACCAGTCGGCCGGCGTGCTGATCGCCAGCGTCAAGGCGGCGCGGGCGCTGGGCGTGCCAGAGGCGAAGTGGGTCTATCTGCACGGATGCTCGGAGGCGGCCGATCTCTGGTACCCGCTCGAGCGGCAGAACTACTATTCCAGCCCTGCCATCCGCCTGAGCGGCAAGGAGGCGCTGGACATGGCCGGGACGACGATCCGGGCGATCGACTTCATCGACCTCTATTCCTGCTTCCCCAGCGCGGTCGAGATCGCCGCGCTGGAGCTGGGTCTCGGCCTCGACGACCCGCGCGGCTTCACCGTCACCGGCGGCCTGCCGTACATGGGCGGACCCGGCAACAACTACGCCATGCACTCGGTCGCGGTGATGATGCGGAACCTGCGCGAGCGGCCGCGGTCCAAGGGGTTGGTGACGGCGAACGGCTGGTTCCTGACCAAGCAGGCCGTTGGCATCTATTCGACTGATCCGGTCGAGGGCGCGTGGGAGCGCGCCGACCCGCACGGGCTGCAGGCCGAGATCGACGCCCTGCCGCACCCGCCGATCGAGGAGCATCCCACCGGCGCTGCGAGGATCGAGACCTATACCGTCGTCCACAGGCGCGAGGGCCTGGCGCGAGGCATCGTGGTCGGCCGCGACGTGAACGGTCATCGCTTTGTCGCCAACACGCCAGACGATGAGACCACGCTGCGCGGCCTCGAGGCGGTGGAGTCGGTCGGCCGCACGGGCCAGGTCGGGCCGCATCCGGACGGGCAGCGCAACCTCTTCACGCCGGACTGACGACCATGACCCGCCTCTACATGATCCGCCACGGCCGCCCCTCAGCCACCTGGGGCGAGCATGCCGGCCCCGACCCGGGCCTTGATGCGGCCGGCCAGGCGCAAGCGCGCGCCGCTGCCGAGGCGCTCTTGGCGCTGCCGCCCGGCGAACGGCCGCTCAGGGTCATGTCTTCGCCGCTCCTGCGCTGCCGCGAGACCGCCCAGCCGTTCGCCGCGGTCCTCGGCGCGGCGATCGAGGTCGAGCCGCGCTTCGGCGAGATTCCTACGCCTTCTGCGCTCACGGCTGCGGAGCGCGGGCCGTGGCTGCGCAACGCCTTTCAGGCCAACTGGACGGATGTTCGCGGTGACATCGACTACGACCTGTGGCGCCGCGCCGTGGGCGAGGCGCTGGCCGAGCAGGCCGACAATACGGCGATCTTCAGCCATTTCGTGGCGATCAACGCCGCCTTGAGCTGCGTCAGTGGAGAACCGAGGGTGCTCACCTTCCGCCCCGACCACGCATCGATCACCGTCTTCGAACTCAGGGGCGGGCGGCTCGAGCTGGTCGCACGCGGCCCCGAAGCGCAGACGCAGGTGCTCTAGCCGCGATGCCGGGCGCCGACATCCTGACCGTCGCCGAGATGACGGCGGCGGATCGGCGGACGATTGACGCTGGCGCGCCGGGATTCACCCTGATGCAGCGCGCCGGCGACGCCGTCGCCGAGGCGATCACGGCGCGCTGGGGGCCGTGCAGGACGCTGGTGCTCTGCGGACCCGGCAACAACGGCGGCGACGGCTTTGTCGTGGCCAAGGTCCTTGCGCAGGCGGGGTACGACGTCGCTGTCGCCCTGGCCGGCGAGCAGGACGCGCTCAAGGGCGATGCAGCGCTGGCCGCGGGCGCCTGGACGGGGAAGATCGGGCCGCTCGCGCCGTCCGCCGTCGAGGGAGCGGCCCTGATCGTCGATGCGGTGTTCGGCGCCGGGCTCTCGAAACCGGTGGGCGGGGTCATCGCCCCGACCCTGCGCGCGGCGGAGGCGTCGGCAGCGCCGATCGTCGCCGTCGATCTGCCTTCCGGCCTATCGGGCGACACCGGCCGCCCGCTCGGTTACGCACCGCAGTGCCGGCTCACCGTCACCTTCCATCGCCGCAAGATCGGCCATGTGCTGGAACCGGGCCGCTCGCTCTGCGGCGAAGTCGTGGTCGCCGACATTGGCCTGATCGCCGAGCCGACGCGGCTGTTCGAGAACAGCCCAGATCTTTGGCTCCGCCGCTTCCCGTGGCCGACGACCGCCTCGCACAAGCACGCGCGCGGCCGGCTGATCGTGGTCTCCGGCGAATTGACGCGCACCGGCGCGGCGCGGCTTGCCGCGCGAGCGGGTTTACGGATCGGCGCCGGGCTCGTCACGCTGCTCTCGCCGCCCGACGCGCTCGTGGTCAACGCCGCCCACCTCGAGGCGGTAATGCTGAAGCCGTTCGAGACGGATGCGGAGCTCGAGGCGGCGGCCGCTGACGCTGACGCCGCCGTGATCGGGCCGGCGGCCGGCGTGGACGACGCGACCATCTCCAACCTGTTCGCGCTCGTGCGCACCGGGGCGGCGATCGTCATCGACGCCGACGCGCTTACCGTCTTCCGTGACGAGCCGGAAGAGCTGTTCCAGGTTCTCGATCGCGATGATGTCCTCACCCCGCATCCGGGGGAGTTCGACCGGGTGTTCCCTGGCTTGCTCAAGAGCGCGCCGGAGCGCATCAGCGCGGCGCGCGAAGCGGCGGCCAAGGCGCACGCCGTCGTGCTGCTTAAGGGCCCGGACACGGTCATCGCGTCGCCGGACGGGCGCTGTGCGGTCAACATGAACGGCCAGCCTTGGCTGGCCACCGCCGGCTCCGGCGACGTGCTCGCCGGATTCGTGGGCGGGCTGATAGCGCAGGGCATGGACAGCTTCGACGCCGCCTGCGCCGGGGTGTGGATTCACGCCCAGGCAGCAGCCATCCACGGCGTGGGATTGATCGCCGAAGACCTGCCGGGCCTCGCGCCGCGGGTGCTCGAGCAACTGCGCGGCTAGCCGATCGTTCATCTTGCGCTCAGGCGCCGCGCGCCACATTTGCGCGATCAACCGGCGCGCGAAGGTCGCCGCCCGCCCCCGGCTCGGAGGACGCCCCGATGAAGATGATACTGTCGCTGGCCTCGGCGCTCGCCGCCGCGTTTGCGCTCATGGGTGCGACCATCGCCCAGGCGGCGCCCTCCGACGACCCGGCAAGCGTCCAGGCGGGAACCTACAACGTCGAGCCGACGCACACGCGCGTGCTCTTCTCGGTCACCCACTTCGGGTTCACCCACTACTACGGCGACTTTACCGGCGTAACGGGCAAGCTCAGCATCGATCCGAAGAACATCGGCGCAGCCGATGTCGAGGTGACGATCCCGACCGCGTCGGTCTCGACCACCAACGCCAGGCTCGACGGCGAACTCAAGGGCGCGAACTGGCTGAACGCCAGCACCTATCCGGCCATGACCTTCGTCTCGCGGCGGGTCACGCGCACTGGACCGAAAACCGCGCGCATCGACGGCGACCTCACGCTGCGCGGCGTCACCCATCCGGTGTCGCTCGACGCGACCTTCAACGCCGCAGGGCCTTATCCGATGGGCGGACGGTTCACCGTGGGCTTCGATGCGGTCGGCCATCTGAAGCGCAGCGATTTCGGCGTCAGCCCCTACCTCGGCCTGATCAGCGACGACGTCGACATCATCATCAGCGCCGCGTTCCAGAAGGCCGACTAGGCGGCTCGCTCCAGCGCCGCCCTGACCAGCGGCAGGCGGTCGTTGCCGAAGTACATGTCGGCTCCGTTCACGAACATGGTCGGCGAGCCGAAGCCGCCGCGGGCCATGACCTCGTCGGTGTTGGCGCGGAGCGCGTCCTTCGGGCCCTGCTCGGCGATGGCGGCGAAGAGGGCGGGGGCGTCGACGCCGGCGCGCGCGCACACCTCGGCGATCACCTCGTCCTTCGAGATGTCCGTGTCCTCGCTCCAATAGGCCTGGAAGGCCGCGCGCGCGAAGTCGACGAGCTTGCCTTGCGCCTCCAGCGCGATGCAGCCGCGCATGACCTTGACGCTGTTCACCGGGAAGACCGACGGCGGCATCTTGATCTTCAGGCCGGCGACCCTCGCCCAGTCCTGCAGATCCTTGCCCGAGTAGCGGGCCTTGGCCGGCACCGGTCGCTCGCGGCCCTCGTAGACGCTGGGGTTGATGGTGTTGAAGATTCCGCCGACCAGGATTGGCCGCCAGGCGATCACGGCGCCGAGCTCGGCAGCCATCGGCTGGATGTTCTCGAACGCGAGGTAGGTCCAGGGGCTGGAGCAGTCGTAGAAGAACTCGATCGTCGCCATGCTAGCCCGCCTACCTGCCGGTGAAGTGCGGCTGACGCTTCTGGAAGAAGGCGGCGACCGCCTCGCGGTGATCCTCGCTGGTCGACGCCAGCGCGTACTGGTCGGCGTCCATGTAGGTCGCTGCCGCGTGGTTGGCTGCTGCGATCTGCGTGATCGCCCGTTTGGCCATGCGCACGGCGATCGGCGGCAGCGCGGCGACCTTCGCGCCCCACTCCAGCGCGATCTCCAGCGCGCCGCCATCGTCGGCGACAACGTCGACCAGGCCCCAGGTCTCGGCCTCCAGCGCATGCACCCGCTCGCCGAAGATGACGAGCCGCTTGGCGCGCGCCGGTCCGATCAGGCTCACAAGCCTGGGCTGCGTGCCCCAGCTCATGTTCATGCCGAGCGGGATCTCCGGCAGGCGGAAGTGGGCGCCGCGCCCGGCGATACGGAAGTCACAAGATGCGACAAGCGAGACCGCGCCGCCGATGCAGAACCCCTCGACCGCCGCAATCGTCACCTGGTCGATGGCCTCCCATGCCGCGCACATGTCCGGGCCGACCCTCAACGCCTCGCGCCGGTCGATGAGCGCGACGTCGGCCCCAATGCCGAGCCTGCGGTCGCTCAAGTCGGCGCCGGCGGAGAAGACGGGGTCGCCAGTGAGCACCACGGCGCTGGTCGTGGTGTCGCCGCGCAGCTCGCGCGCGACTTCCGTCAGCGATTGCATCACATCCCGCGACAGCGCGTTCAGCCGGTCCCCGCGCTTGATGGTGACCGTCGCGACACGGCCAGCGCGCGTCAGCGTCACCAACGTCTTCTCTTTTGTCTTCGCCACGTCATCGCCTCCCTGCGCGGGCAAACTCGCCGTTTGGGGCCTGCGGATCAATGCCCCGATGCACGGTTGCCGGAAACGCGCGAGCGTGATTGAGCTTGGCGGAACGAGGAAGCCAGGATGGCGGAAGATTTCCGCGCGCGGGCCAAGCTCAGGCCCAAGGGGCGGCTCTACGAGGACTTCGAGGTGGGTGAAGTGCGCACCCACCACTGGGGCCGCACGATCGCGGAGTCCGATACGCTGCTGTTCACGACGCTGACGCTGAGCTTCAACCCGCTTTATTCGAACCGCGAGTTCGCCAAGGCGCATGGGCACCCGGACATCGTCGTCAACCCGCTCCTGGTCTTCAACGTCATCCTCGGGCTCTCGGTCGAGGACAACAGCGAGATCGGGGGGCCGTTCGTTGGCGTCGGCAAGCTGACTCATCAGCGGCCGGTCTATCCCGGCGATACGCTCGTCTCGCGCTCGACGACGCGGGCGGCGCGGCTCTCGGCCTCAAATCCGGCCAACGGCATCGTCACCTGGTGGACCGAGGGCTTCAACCAGCGCGACGAGCTCGTCATCGACTTCGAACGCTCGAACCTGGTGCGGCTGCGCAACCCGCCGCCGCGGGGGGCCAAGGCGTGAAGCTCTCAAACCTCACCGGCAAGACCAACTACTTCGAGGACTTCGCTGTCGGCGAGGTGATCCGCCACGCCCGCGGCAAGACCATCGAGGGGCTGGAGAACGTGCTGATCACCAACCTGGTGATGAACACCGCCCAGGCGCACTTCAACGAACACTCCATGAAAACAAGCCCCTACGGTGGGCGGCTCTCCTACGGCGGGGTCAACTTCTCGGTCGCCATGGGCCTGGCCATGCAGGACACTGGCGAGAACGCGCTGGCCGAGCTTTCCATGGACAACATCCGGCTGCTCAACCCGGTCGTTCACGGCGACACGATCTACGCCTACTCCGAAGTGCTCGAGGCCAAGGCCGCCGACCGCGAGGACGCCGGCGTGGTCACCTTCCGCCACTGGGGCGTCAACCAGGACGACAAGGTGGTGTTCGAGGGCGAGCGGACCATGCTGATCAAGCGCCGCAG
>Ga0209415_10006704_pt1 | contig 20339 bp, 17 predicted proteins | sample PeaSoiSIISIP2007_FD_187696 | JGI IMG/M metagenome (GOLD analysis project Ga0209415, IMG submission 187696) | Peat soil microbial communities from Weissenstadt, Germany - SII-SIP-2007 (SPAdes) (version 2) | ecosystem: Environmental > Terrestrial > Soil > Wetlands > Peat | place: Germany...
CGGCCGAGAGCCGGCCTGAAAGGCACGCGCCCCGCACTCGACGGATTCAGCCGTCCCTTCGGGACGGGTGCAACACAAAACTGGCCTATCCCAGCGTTGAAACGCTGGGCTATTGTCGTAGTGTCCCTCCGGGACAAAGGCCCGCTTGGATTTCCGAAAGGCATTGTCCTGTGCCCGGGCTCTTGGCTGCCGCTCCAGGCTACGTGGAAGGTTTTCCGACGCAATAGAGGTGCTGCGCGGTGCGGATAAACAACTGGCCGTGGGCCACGGCAATGGAAGAACGCACCGGGCCCTCGTCCATTGGAACCGTCGAGAGAATCTTGAACTCGTCGCCAGCGTCGAGCACGACGGCCGTGCCATTCTCGCTGAGGCAATAAATCTTCGCGTCCGCCCCCGTGGGGGAGGCGCGGAAGATTTCATGCACCCCGAGGCTGCCCTGCCATTTTTTCTGGCCGGTTTTGGGGTCCAGGCAAGTCATCATCTGGCGATCGCCGTCCAGGACGTAGAGTTGCTTGCGATAGACCAGGGGCGTGACGCAATCGCTGGGGAATTCCTTGAATCGCCACGCCAGTTCGGTGTCGGTCACCAGGCCCTTGCCCCCATCCCGGATGCCCAGGACGGGGTCGCGCTTGGGGCCGCAGGCGATGATCATCCCCTCCGCCGCCACGGGCGAGGGGACAAGCCGCCAGGATCTTTCCCCGCGGACATTGAGGCCCCCGCAACGCCAGATTTCCTCACCCGTGGCCGGCGAGTGGGCGGTCGCGTAGTTGCCGCCCACCACCAGGATTTCCGGGCCGCTGGTCCCTTCGCACGGTATGGGCGTGGTGTAGGCCTCTTGTGACTCGGCGACGGCGTCGGTGGGACGGACGTGGCGCCACACGTTCTGCCCGGTGGCGGCGTCGAGGCACAGCAGGAACGAATCGCCGCCGGCAGTGCCGTCATGCCCGTGGGCCATTCCGTCCCGCGGCTTGCTCTGGATGACCTCGACGTAAAGCCGTCCGCCATAGAGCATCGGACTCGAACCGTAAAGCCAATTGATGCTAAAATGGCCGTAGTCCTTTTCCAGTTGCCGGCGCCAAACTTCCTTGCCCGAGAAATCGAATGCGGCCAGGTCTCCCGTGCCGAAGAGAATGAAAACGCTGTGGCCGTCCGTCACGGGGGAGGGGGAGCACAGGTTATTGCGGCCCTTCTCCCGGTTGCCGGCGGCGACCACCTTTTGCCAGCGCACCTGGCCCGTCTTGCGCTCGAGGCAAATCAGGAGCAGGTTTTCTTGCGGGTCCGGACTCGAGACGAAGACGGAATCTTCCCAAATGGCCGGCGTGGCCCCGCTATAACCCGGCAACGCGGCGGCCCACGCGACGTCGTCGGTCTTGCTCCAATGCGCGGGCAAACCCGCCTCGGTGGTCGAGCCGTTGAAGAAGGGCCCGCGCCATTGGGGCCAGTTCTCCGCGCGAACGGAAGCCGCCAACACTAGCGCCAGGCCAACCTGCCAAACAACGAGTCTCATGGTGCCACAAATTCGTTCCACTTCGCGTAGAAGACAAGGGGAAACTGCGCCCGAGCCGGGCAAAAGCGCCAGCAAGCTGGACGCACTCCAGAGGCTTCGCCAGTTCGAGGGTCGGTACGCAGGTCGCGAAGCGTTTGGAGTGCGAGGAGCTTGCTCCCGCTTTTTACGCCCCGTGCAACCCGAAAGCGCCAGCAAGCTGGACGCACTCCAAAGGCTTCGCGCCTGATTCGGGCTGCATAACAGGCTTGCGTTATCGGGCGGGGGCCGATAAACAGATGGGCCATGAAAGCAATTCACGTTCTGCCATTTCGACTTCCTGCAAAGAGATCTCCTGCCGCTTGCGGCGGCCAATCGGGGTTTCAGATTTCCTGCCGTGGGGGAACCCTCCTGGCCGCGGCAACGGCTGCGGCCATGCTGTTCCTGGGCGCCACCGCTCAACGAGGCGCGGCGGCAGAACCTTCCGGGCCGGCCAATCCGCCGCCGGGGTTCACCGCCTTGTTCAACGGCCAGGACCTGAAAGGCTGGCGCGGCGGGGAGACCTTCGACCACCGCAAGCTCCTGGCCATGACGCCCGAGAAGCGCGAAGCGCAAATCGCGGAGTGGACTAAACAAATGGAGGGCCACTGGTGGGTCGAGAACGGCGAGTTGGTCAACGACGGCAAAGGCGCCTACGCGACCACGGAAAAGGATTACGGCGACTTCGAGCTGCTGGTCGAGTACAAGACGGTGCCCCTGGCCGATTCCGGGATCTATCTGCGCGGCTGCCCCCAGGTGCAGATTTGGGATTCGACCGAACAGGACAAGTTCTCGATCGGGGCGGACAAAGGCTCGGGCGGGCTTTGGAACAACAGCTCCGGGGCGCCCGGCAAAGACCCGCTGGTGCTGGCTGACAATCCGTTCGGGTTTTGGAATTCGGTGCAAGTGATCATGGTCGGGGCGCGAGTCAGCGTGTGGCTCAACCACAAGCTGGTGGTGGATCACGCCCTGCTGGAAAACTACTACGACCGCGCGAAACCGGTGCCGCCCAAAGGCCCGATCGAACTCCAGACCCACGGCGGGGAAATCCGCTGGCGCAACCTTTTCATCCGGGAAATCGGCTCCGATGAGGCCGACCGCATCCTCGCCCGCCACGGTGAAGACGCCGGGTTCAAGTCGGTGTTCGACGGCGGGGATTTCAGGGGCTGGGCGGGCCCGACCAACGAATACGAGATCGTGGATGGGGCGATCCAATGCAGGCCCAACAAGGGCGGGACCATTTACACGACGGGGGAGTACAGCGATTTCAAGGCCCGGCTCGAGATCAAGCTGCCCCCCGGCGGCAACAACGGCCTGGCCGTCCGCTACCCCGGTTATGGCGACACGGCCTACGTGGGCATGTGCGAGCTGCAGGTGCTCGACGACAACTACGAGAAGGCCACCGGGGAGAAGATCGACCCGCGCCAGGCGCACGGTTCGGCTTACGGCATGGTGGCGGCGGCGCGCGGCTATCAACACCCCCTTCGCGAGTGGAACTTCGAGGAGGTCACCGTCAAGGGGCCTAAAATCAAGGTCGAGCTCAACGGGACCGTCATCCTGGATTGCGATCTCTCGAAGGTGACGGAGTACATGGCCGGCCATGCCCATCCGGGCAAGGACCGCACCACGGGTTCCTTCGGCTTTGCCGGACACAACGACCCGGTCGCCTTCCGGAACATCCGGATCGAGCCGCTCTGACTCTTATTGGGCGCTCGTAGCATTGAGCCGTTTGGCGACCTTGCGCACCAGGGCGCGAGGCCCGAGGCGAGCCCCCAGGCTTAGGAGGCGATTGCGCCACCCGGGCACCACCACGAATCGCCCCTGTCGGTAGCCCTGATGGCCTGCGCGGGCAACCTCGTGGGCCGGCATGGCGGCGTGCAGAAAAAGCTTCGAGGGCCGCTCCCCGGCGACGGCCGTGAAGTTGGTGTCCGTTGGGCCGGGGCAGAGCGTGCTGACCCTCACGCCGGTGCCGGCGAGTTCTTCGCCGAGGGCCTCGCTGAAGGACAGCAGGTAGGCTTTGGTGGCGTAATAGACGGCCATGCCCGGGCCCGGTTGAAACGCAGCCGTCGAGGCGACATTGAGGATGCCGCCGCGGCGGCGGGCGATCATGCCCGGCAGAAAGAGACCGGTCAGGTGCGTCAGGGCCGTGAGATTGACCTGCACCATCTCGAGCTGGCGTTCGAGGGACAATCGGGCAAAGGCGCCGCGCGCGCCGAATCCGGCGTTATTGACCAGGACATCCACCCGGGTGCCCTGGCTCTCGAGATGCGCGAAAATGCGGGCCGGCGCCGCCGCTTCCGCAAGGTCGGCGGGCAGGACCTCGGAATGCGTCTTGCAGGCGCGCCGCAACTCCTCCGCCAGCGACTCGAGCGCCTGGCGTTTGCGGGCCAGCAGGATCATCCGGCAGCCTTCGGCCGCAAAACATTTGGCCAGCTCGAGGCCGATGCCCGAAGAAGCCCCGGTGACCAGAACTGTTTCAACGCTCATAATCGTATAGAGCCTGTCCCAAAAGCCCGCCGAACGGAAGACTTTGTCGGGACCTTGGTCGGAAGCTTTGTCGGAACCCTTTGTCGGAACCCTTTGTCGGATGGTCCATTTTTCGACAAAGGTGCCCGACAAAGGTTGCGACAAAGGTCCGGAACAGGAGCGGAGTCAGTGGTCCGTTTCACGCAGCAGGACCTTCCCGACGCTGTTGGTAACCAGGGGTTCGGAGACGCCGGAGACGTGGGCGAACTTGAGGGCATCGAGGTTGAGGCGTTGCACCTGGTCGGCCATGAGTACGGGGCGGAGGTCGTCGCTGGCCAGGCTCAGGCGGACATCCTCGAGGGTCAGTTGCTCCACGTTGCGGGCATAGACGCCCCAGGCCGGCAGGGGGCGGCAATCGACGCCCGGGCCTTTAACCGGCGCTTTGGCCTGCTCGGTCTTGCCGCCGCCGTTGAATTCGAGGCTGGCGCCGCGCAGCACCACGTTGGTGATGGGCGCGTCCGACCAACTCTCGACCGACAAGGCGGAACGATAGATTCCGGTAGCGGTGAGCCCCGCCACGGTGACGCGATTGACCGGGTTGCCCGGCTTGGTCCAGAGGGTCACGGGCGAAGCGACATTATGCATGGTGTTGTTGGCCAGCAGGACGTCGTCCAGCAAACCCTGCGTGCGATCCCAGGCCCCAGGCTGGAGGATGATGCCGCTAAGCATGTTGGTCCGGTTCGAGGTGCGATGCGGCCGCAAGCCGGGGCCGTAAAAGAGACAATGGTCCACCAGGAGGCGGGTCGCCGGGCCGATGAGGCGAATCCCGTTGCACGACGAGTTGAGGATGCACCCGGCGATGACGACGTTGTCCCAGTAACGACCGGCGATCGAGTCGTCCCCGGTATAGAAGCGGCAGCCGGTGATATTGACATGATGACACCAGCGTCCCGGTGCGCCCCGGAAATGCACCCCGTCCCAGCCGCCGGTGATCGTCACATCCCGGATGTCCACGTCGTCGCTGGCCTGGAAAAAGACGGCGTAGTTGGCCGAATCGACAATCGAAACCTCGCGCAACGTGAACTGGCGGCAGTTGACGAAGACGATCGTGTGAGGTCCGCGCATCCGTTCTTCGCCCGCGGGGTCAAAGACCTTGTTGCCGTCGATCACCCCCGGGCCCGCGATGGTGATGTCCTCGGCATCCTCGCCTACGATGAGTCCCCGGTGCCAATTGCCCCAGCGCGCCTCCGGCATGAAAGACGGGACGGCCGGCGGCTGGTAAAGGGCCAGGTTGGTGGTGCCGACCAAGGTCGCTCCGGCTGCCAGGCAGAGCGTGAGGTGGCTGCGCAGATGGATGGTCCCGGAAACATACCGTCCGGGCGGGAACAGCACCTGCCCGCCCCCGGCGTCGGCGCATCGGGCGATGGCCCGGTTGATGGCGTCGGTGTCCAGCGTCGCGCCATTGCCGCGAGCCCCGTAGTCGCGGACATCGAACGTGTGGTGGGCAGCGGGGGCGCCGTTGGCCGGGGGAACGTCTTCGGCCGCGTCATGGGAATAATGGGAAGAATGCGAGCTATAGGGGGCTCCGCCGCCGGCCGAAGGGGCATTTTCCGCCGCGCAGGCCAACCCGGCGGCTGCCAGGAGGGCGCTAAGCCACGTTGGGAGGAGAAGAAAGGGTCGAGCGGTTTTCATCGGCATACCGATGGGGAGTGAAGAACGAAAACAGGGAATTGTAAAGTCTGGCGTGGAGGGACATCAGACAGTGGCCGACCATGACTTGATCGCCTTCGAAATCCGAAGCCCCGAAGGCCGAAGCCCCGAAGGAAATCCGAAATCCGAAATCCGAAAAGACCGGCGTTGCGGGCTCTTCGGATTTCGGGGCTTCGGCCTTCGGATTTCGGATTTCAGCTTTCGAGTTTCTCTCAGCCCGTTGGGCGCGAAGGGGGGCTTGACGGGGAGGTGCGGCCGGGTATGTTGGAGGGTATGAGTTGGACTAAGGCTTGGAGTCAGTTTCGCTTCGCCCGCGCGGGGGGCGTCAAGCGGCGATTCCTGCCCTGGCTGGCGCTGCTGGCACTCGAGCTTGCGGCCGCCGGGCAGACGGGCCTGGCGCAGCCCACGGGCGTGCCGGCGCCGCAACTCGTGGGGAACGCCTGGCTGAATGTGACGAACGGGGGCAAGCTCTGGCTGGCTTCCCGGAAGGGCAAGGTGACGGTCGTGCATTTCTGGACTTTCGGTTGCATTAACTGCCGGCACAATCTGCCCTGGTATCTTCAGTGGCGCCACCGCTTCGCGGCCCGGGGTCTGGAGATTGTTGGCGTTCATACACCGGAGATCGACGTCGAGCACGACCCGGCCAATGTGGCGAAGAAGGTCAAAGAGTTGGGCATTACTTACCCGGTGCTGCTGGATCCGGACCGGAGGAACTGGAACCGGTGGCAACAGCGCTATTGGCCCACCATCTGGCTGGTCGATAAGCAAGGCCGAGTCAGGTATTGCTGGGAGGGCGAGCTCGAGTATCAGGGCGCCAGCGGGAACGCCAGGATGACGGATTTGATCGAGAGTTTGCTGAACGAGCAATATCCCGAATAAAAAAGGGCCGGCCACTGGAGTTTGGACATTTCTCCTGCCGGCCGATTGATCCGAGGAGCACGCGCTGAAAGCGCGCAGCATATCAGGGTAACACCCTGGGAAAACCGGCGTAACTCGGCTCTTGCGCCCTGCAAGGGCGCAGGCCACTCTTGAGACAGAACTCCCAGCGTTGTTGAAGCGCCATGAGATGGCATTCGATGAGTGTTGCCTTTGGGACTGAAGCTGCCCCCGCCCTTCCAGGGCGGGTTGGGATTACGCATAGGTTTTCCCAGGGCGGCGCTCGTTCCTCGCTTGCCCTGGGCTGATTTGCCTCCACGCCGTTGGCGTGCAAGATGCCCAAACTCCAGGGACCGGCCCCGAGGGGCCGGCCATGGCATGGACACGAGGGCAGTGGCTCAGGCTTTCACCACCACGGGCGGACTCTTGATGATGTTGTGACGGCTGGGCATGGGGGGTTTCAAGGTGCGGAAGGCGCCGTACTGCATTTTTGAGCAATCCTGGAAGAGGGCCTCCGGTCCGTAGGCGAACTCCGAATTGAGAATGGCGTCCCATTCGACTCCGGCGCCGCTGTAGGCGGCTTCGCGGCCCATGATGGCCGTGAGCGTGCTATCGGTGACCTGCTTGGCCTCGTTGAGTTCGGTGTCGTTGAGGATGGCATTGATGAGATCGATGTGCTCCTGGACATAGGGATCGCGGTCGCCGTTGCCCCGATGGCGCCACCTCGAGCCGCCCTTGGGGGAGATGCTGTCGGCGGGGCGGGAGGTTCCGCTGGTGCCCTGAACGAATTCGTCGACCCGCGACCACTCGCGCTTGATCTGGCCGCAATAGGCGAACATCCTGGCGCCGTTGGAGTATTCATATTCGACGGCGAAATTATCCCAGATTTCGCCGGATTTGCCCTCCAACTGCTGGCGGGCGCCCAGGCCCCAGCAGCGGACGGGGTGGTCCTTCATAATCCAGTTGCCGACATCGAGGTCGTGGACGTGCTGTTCGCAGATGTGGTCGCCGCTGAGCCAGATGTAGTGGTACCAGTTGCGGATTTGCCTTTCCAGGTCGGTGTCGCCATGGTCGCCGCGATGCCAGATGGGACCGCCGTTGACCCAGTAAACGCGGAGCGTGACAATGTCACCGATGGCGCCGTCGTGGAGGCGCTGGATGGTTTCGAGATAGCTGCTCTGATGGCGGCGCTGGGTGCCGGCGGCCACTTTGAGGTTTTTCTGTTTCGCGGCCTCGGCGGCGGCGTACATCATGCGGGCGGTCGGGCCGTCGACGGCGACGGGCTTTTCCGTAAAGACATTTTTGCCGGCCTCGATACAGGCCTTGAAATGGGCGGAGCGAAAGCCGGGCGGGGTGGCGAGGATGGCGTAGTTGACGCCGGGGACCTCGAGCGCCTTCATGTAAGCGTCGAAGCCGCTGAAGCATTTGTCCGCAGGCACTCCAAAGGCGTCTTGCGCGCGGTTGGCCTGCTCCGGGAAGAGGTCGGCCACGGCGACGATCTTGCCGTCGACGCCGGTCGCTTTGACGGCCTCCATGAAGTTGCCGCCGGCGCCGCCGCCGCGTCCGCCGAGGCCGATAATGACAGCGCGGATGGGCTTTTTGTCCTGGGCGTGAAGGACGGCCGGGAAGCTGGCCGCCGCCGTGACCGAGGCCGCCGCCAGGGACGAGCTCTTGAGGAACTGCCGGCGGGACACCGCCGGCGACTGGTTATAGGTTTGGTCTTGCATGGTACTCCGAGGTTACTGTGGGGTTTATGGTGTAGGTTCGGTGTGGTTTAGAGCCGGTTTAAACTGTGATCATGGTCATAACGACGCCGCGCGCGGATGAGACATCCGGTCCGCAACGTTCCAAGCCTAGTCTTTTTCGGTGCCGCTTGTCCAATATTTCTGCATTTGTTCGGGCGGAGGGACTTTGAGGGGACGGACGATGCGGAAGCCGACCCATTGGGCGTCGGAGAAATACCAGACGCTCTTGGGCAATTGCGGGTCGGTCATTTTCCAGCCGCGCTCGGAGCCGCGGCGGGCGGCGCTGCGGAGGCGGACGGCCTCGTCGTCCCAGGAGCCGCCGCGCACGGAGTGGGGGTAGGGTTTGGTGGCCTTGTTCCAGGGGTCCACCACGACGGCACTGGCGGCGCACTGTTTGTAGAATCCAGGGTCGTACTGGTCGAGGACCCATTCGACGACATTGCCGTAGATGTCGTAGAGACCCCAGGGATTGGGTTTTTTCTTGCCGACCTTTTGGTACTTGAAGTCGCTGTTTTGCTCGAACCAGGCATATTCGGGGAGTTTGGAGGCATCGTCGCCCCAGAAATAGGTGGTGGTGGTGCCGGCGCGGCAGGCATATTCCCATTCGGCCTCGGTGGGCAGGCGGTAGAAGTGGCCGGTCTTGGCGCTGAGCCACTGGCAGTATTTGTTGGCGGCGTGGTGCGTCATGGCGATGGCGGGGAACCCGTCTTTGCCCATCCCAAAGCTCATTTCGACGTAGGGCTTGGAGGGGTGGGTGACGGCGTCGGCCAGTTGGTCGGCGGCGGCGTCCGTGGGGAGCGTGGCGCGGGTGCGGCGTTCCTCGTCGGGGTACATGAACAACTCGTATTCATTCCACGTTACCTCGAACCGGCCCATCCAGAAGGGGGAGACTTTGACGTGGTGTTGGGGGCCTTCGTCGGGTTTGCGCCCGGGTTCCGTGTCGGGGCTGCCCATGATGAACTGGCCGGCCGGGATGGGGACCATGGCGTAGCCCACGCGGGTGCCGGGGATCGTGTTGGTATAGGGTTTCATCTGGCTCTCATCGGCGGGGGGAGCGTTGCCGGTGATCCGGGCGTAAATGTCTGGAATGGTGATGTTGTCGTTGTCGGCGAGTGACGCAAGACTGCCGAACGCGGCGGGGGCGTAGCCGGCGCCGGCGGCGTTGAAAATCTGGTATTTGGTCGAGAACTTGCCCGTGGCCGGCTGGGAGAAGATGATGAACCCGCTCGGGAGGGCGGCACCGCAGGTGAACAGGTCATTGGTCGCAACCAGGGTTTGGATTGGTTCCGGGGCCTTGGCGCCGTTGAAGCTCAAGAGCCCGGCCTTCTCGCCGGCGCCAAAAATGACGAGGAGCATCTCGCCGCCGCTCTGGGCCAGCGTGACGACCCGGCGAATCGGTTGGCCGAGATCGAAGGTGTTGCCCTCGGCGAACTGGAACTGGCCGGGGGTGGATTCCTCAACCGGGCGGACGGTCAACTTGCTCTCGCCGGGCTTATAGAAAATGAAGTCGCGCAAAGGCGAGCCGCGGAAGTTGCCGACGGCGTAATCGGAGCCGGCGGGCAGGCCGGGCAGGGTGGCGACGACGGCCTCTTTGCCGGTCACGAAGCTTTCCGCGCGGAAGGTGTCGCCGCTCTCGGCGGTCACCAGGATACAGAGCAACTCGGGCTGGCCGGTTTTGAGCGAGAGGCGGTTGGCGCGGACGGGCGGGCCGGGCAGGGGAAGATCTTCGAGCTTGGGAAACTCAGCGCCATCGTTGCGGAGGAGGTTGGCCTGGCAGGGGTCGGGGGCATTAAAGATGCTGCCGATGTAGAGGCCGGACAGCGGTTTGCCGGCCTCGCCGCCGATGTCCAGGCCCACGATGGTGTTGGGGCCCAGGCCGGCGGTGAAGGGCACTACCAGCGGTTTGCCCGGGGCGGTGGCGCTGGCGGCTTCCTGAAGCGTGAGTTGGTTGGCGTCGGCCGAGGCAAAGGCCAGGCCGTCCAGTTTGGGAGCGAGCAGTTTGCCAATGCCGAACCCGGCGATGCCTTTGAGGCCGCTCGAGCGGCAGTCAACCCAGGCGAACACTCCGGCGGACTGTTGGTAGCCGAGGCGGAACTTGCCGCTCTCCTTGTCCACTATGACGAGGTCCGTTCGACCGTCGCCGTCGAAGTCGCCGCTGCCGAAGAATTCGCGCGGCGTTTCATAGATGAAGTTAAGGGGGGGATTCTCCGCCGAGACCTGAGTTGGGGCAACCGCCAGGAGCCAGGCTGCCGCCGTCACCGCAAACCAAAAATGTTTTTTCATGATTGCAAAACCAAGGCGGGCATTCTGGGTGACACACGGGGCGCTTGTCAAATTCAGAAGGTGCTTTACTATTGAGCCCATGAAATTGCCAATCAAGTTGGAAAAAGCACTGAACGAACAGATCAATCTCGAGTACTCCTCCGCTTATGCCTATTTGGGCATGGCGGCTTATTTCGAGCAGACCCCTTTCGAGGGTTTCGCCACATGGATGCGGCTGCAAAGTGACGAAGAACTCGAGCACGCCCGCAAGTTCTTCAACTACATCGTCGAACGCAATGGCAAGGTCGTCCTCAAGGCCCTGGCCGAGCCAAAGGTGGACTACAAATCGCCGCTCGAGGCCTTCCAAGCCAGCCTGGGCCACGAAGAGCGGGTCTCCGCCGCCATTTGCGGCCTCTATGAACTCGCGCAGAACGAAAAGGAATACCCGACGTTGTCCTTCTTGAAATGGTTCCTGGACGAGCAGGTCGAAGAGGAAAAGACCGTCACCGACTTCATCGTGAAGCTTAAGTTGGTGGGCGAGAACCACAATGGCCTCTACCAGATCGATAAGCTGGCCGGACGCCGGGCCAAGGAGGAGAAATAACGACCTCCCAAACCGTGCATGAGTTGTCGATTATGCAGGACGCGTTGAGTCTGGCGCTGGACCATGCCCGCCAAGCCGGCGCCCGGCAAGTGCTGGTCATCCGCCTCCGCGTCGGCGCCCTGAGCGGCGTCGTGCCGGACGCACTCCAGTTCGCCTTCGAGGCCCTCGCGCCGGGAACCCTGGCCGAAAAAGCCGAACTGGCCATCGAGCCCGTCCCGGCCCGGTTCTGGTGCGCCGAGTGTCGCGGCGAATTTGCCTCCGACGATCTCTTTGCGGAATGTCCCGGCTGCCACAGGCCCAGCGGGGAACTCCGCGCCGGACGGGAATTGGAAGTGGCCTCTTTGGAGATTGAGTGATGTGCGAGAATTGCGGATGCGGAGCGACGGGCGAGGACACGATCGGTATCAGTGCCGGCCACGAGAGCCGGGAGCACGGCCACGAACATGAGCACGGTCACGATCACGCCCACGAACATGGCCCCGGTGCCCACCACGGCCACAGCCACGAGGCCACCCACTCTCACGCTCATTCTCCTGAAGCCGCCGACTCGGATCCTTCCCTGGCTGAGGCGCGCCGCACCGTCGAGGTGCGCCGCGCCATCCTGGACAAGAACGACCGCCTGGCGGAGCGCAATCGCGGCTTCTTCCGCGCCCGCGGGCTGCTGGTGCTGAACGTCCTCTCGGCTCCCGGTTCGGGCAAAACCGCCTTTCTCCGGGAGACCGTGCGGGCCTTGGCCCCCCAGCTCAAGGCGGGCGTCATCGTCGGCGACTTGGCGACCGACAACGACGCCCAGCGCTTGCGCGAGACAGGCGCGCCCGTGGTCCAGATCACGACCGGCACCGTCTGCCATCTCGAAGCCCGGATGGTCGCCCGCGCCGTTTCCCAGCTCGACCTCGCCGGCCTCGGCCTCCTCCTCATCGAAAATGTCGGCAACCTCGTCTGCCCCGCCGCCTACGACCTGGGCGAAGACTTGCGCGTGGTCCTGCTTTCCGTCACCGAGGGCGAAGACAAGCCGTTGAAATACCCGCCCATGTTCCAAGCGGCGGACATCGTTGTGACCAGCAAAATCGACCTGGCCGAGGCCTGCGGCTACGACCGGGATCTCGCGCTGTCCAATCTCCGCCGCATCGCGTCCCGCGCGCGCGTATTCGAGACCTCCGCCCGGACCGGCCTCGGTATGGACCAGTGGCGCAGTTTCCTGCTCGCCCAATGCGCGGAACGAAAGACCCGTGATCCGCTCGGCCCCGAGTAGGAGCGTGGAGCGTCCAGAGCGTGAGAGCGTGGCCATGCTCGCACCCACTCCTAATCCTAATCTTAATCTTAATCTTAATCTTAATCCTAATCCTAATCCTAATCTCCCCCGGCCCGAGAGCAGGATTAGGATTAAGATTACGATTAAGATTAGGAGCGGTCTTCACAGTTCCAGTTGCGCCTTGCCACGCTCCACGCTCTACGCTCTACGCTCTACGCTCTACGCTCTACGGTCTTCCCCCGCCGGCCGAGCAGCCGGCCCAGCGGCGAGGGCGTTGGCGCGAACCGCTGCAGGGCCAGCGTCCGGAAGCTGCGCCGCAAATGCAAGGCCGCCGCCAGGATGAAAGCGGCATCGGTCAGCAGACCCAGCCCGAACCACAACCCCACAAAAAAATGCCAATCCAACGGCACGTGCGCCGGGCTGTCTTCAAGCAGGAAGACGCTGAGAATCACCACCCCAACGTACGCGGCCCAGGGCGCGACCAGGATGCGGACGACGGTCTTGCCGGTGACATGGTTGGGCCTCTTGGCGATCATGGCTTCCCACATCCCCACCCAGCCCAACGCCGCCATATCGGAGACCAGCATCACGATGCCGGCGAGCCACAAAACCGGGTTGATCGGCTGGGCGTGAAAAGACTCCCGTTCGAGCGAGGCGGCCAGGAAGATCAGCTCTACGGCAATCACCACCAATAACGGCCCGAGAAATTGCCGCCGCAGCGCCAGCCATTGCCCCCGCAGCATCTCTTTGACGCTCAGCGGAGTCGTAACCACCAGCTCGAGGGCGCCCGAGTGCCGATCTTCGGCGAACTGCCGGCCCGCCTCGGAGGCGATCCAGAGTTTGAGAATCGAATTCAGGAGAATGGCGGTCGGGAAATAGACGCCCTCGTTGTACCACTCGCTTCCGGCGCACACGCAACCCCAGGCCCAAAAGCCTGCCACCACGGCAAGAGCGCCCCAGACAAGGGCCGGCTTGATGCGAGCCCGGCTGGCCAGCCAGCAGACCGGATTGAGTTCGAGCAACCGCGCGCGGAACGACCTGCGCTGCCCGGCATTGCCATAGACCCAGTTCCGCCAGGCCTCCCGCAGGCGCTGTCCCCGCGCCTCCGCCGGGCGGTCCTGCCACGAGCGAGGCACGACCATCGCCGCCAGCCACAAGAACAGCCAGGTCAGCCCGTGAATAACCCCTGCCGACCACCAAAAAGACCCCTTCGCAGCGCGATAATTCCAGTCGAACGCCTGGCCCATGGCATAGACCGGGCTGAGCCGGAACAAGTGCTCGGCCAGGGCGCTCCGATGCGACGGAATCAGGGCCAGGATAATCCCCGCGGCGGCCGGGAAACCGGCCGCGAAGAACAGCAGCAGGAAAAAGGCCCCGGCCCTGGCCTTGCGGCGGCTGCGGCTGAGGGCGGAGACGAGGATGGCGGCGGCCAGCGAGAAGAGGCAGGTGAGGATTAATACCAGGACCACACGCCAAAACTCGCCGAGAGTAACGCCCCCCAGCAGCAGCGGCACGGCGAGCATCGGAAACAGGGCCAAGACAGCGTAGAAACCGCTCATCGAAGTGGCCGCCAGCTTGCCCAATATGACATCATGGCCCCTGAGATCCGTCAGAAATAACAACCCAAGAGTGCCCTCCCGCTTCTCTTCGCTCAACGAATCGGCCGTGAAACCGACGCCCAAGAACAGACAGTAAAAGGTCGCCAGCGTGATCAGCGTGCTGAGAAGGCCCCGGGCGAAAGACCGGGACCCCGACTGGTAATTGGCCAAATAGACGAAGACGCCGATAATGATGGCAAGCAGTACGAACGCTGCGCGCCCCCAATAGGTGAGAGGCCGGCGCGCCGCAACGCGCAATTCACGACCGACAATGGGCAAAAAGGTCATCATCATTTCGCCTTGCGCCTGTGAGCCTCGGGGTCAATGAGGCGCAGAGCAGTGGTGGCCTCATTCCGCACGCCAGATTCGTGGTCGCTCAGGCAACGGGCAACCTCCGGTGCCACGGATTTGGCCGCCTGCCCGAAGCTGCCCAGGGCATGGAGCGCCTGCCATCGGATACCGCCGTTCGTCGAGCGGAGCAGCGACACGAGCGGCCCCAGGCAAAGGTCGGGCCGCCGATGAAACTGGCCCACGAGAGAAACCGCATGCGTTCGGATGAAGTCGTTGGTATGCAAAAACGCAGTCAACAAAAACGGAATCGCCGGGGCGGCATCGGTGCCCAGACGCCCAACCTCGGTCGCTGTGGTGTACCATTTGACCTCGTCGGAGGTGTCTTTCAACCGGTCGAAGAACGTTTGGAACGACCCCTGGCCGATTTTGATCAGGGCCACCGCCGCAACCGCGTGAGCAGGCGCCAGCGCCGCGTTGTTGGTCACCTCCTCAAGAGCCGAGGTGGCGGCGCCCGCCGCGGGACCGATTTCCCCGAGTGCGCGCGCCGCCCAGGACACCGTCATCACCTCATACTGCTTGGCTCGGCTGCGGTTCTTGAGCATCCAGACCAGCGCCGGCACTGCCTCTGCCGCCTCCGGACCGATGCCCGCCAGGCACTCCGCCGCCGCCCATTGCACCTCGGGGTCCCTGTCGCTCAACAATCGGATCAGCGCCGCTACGGCCGGCCGGGCCTCTCTCCCGAAGAGCCTCATGCCCCAGGCGGCCAGCTCATGCTTGCCCTCTTGCGGCGGCAGATGCAGGAAATCCATATTAGACTCGCGAGCCATTGAGCCGACTATCTTCCTGAAGAGTGACATCCGGGTGCCCGCCATCTTCACCAGGATCGGCAGCGCGTTGGTTCCCAAACCCCGAAGCGCCCGCTCCGCCCGCATCCGCGGAATCTCGGACCCGGGCGGGTAAACTCCGGTGGAATAACCCTGCGCCAGCGCCCAGTTCCGATTGGCCTCATTGAGCACCACGCTCAACGGCTGGCCCTCGAATACCGGCTCGTGCGGCCGCAACACCAGCCAAGCGAACCCGCCCAGCAACGCCAGCACCACCACCGTCCACCCGCTCCGTGCTCTGCTCGCCATGCGCCCATTATCTCCCCTTGTGCATCAAACCAAAAGCCGTTTGTTGCCAGGGGCGGGGACGGCTTCGTCCCCGCTTCCTGCCGGCCCGTGGAAAGAGGAACCGGGGACGAAGCCGTCCCCGCCCCTTTCACCGACTTTCTCACCAGCCCGGCTTGACACCGGACCCGCGCGGGCATTACAAAAGAGTCGAAATGAAAACTTCCTCGGGTTGCCTTCTCACCGCGTTTTTGCTCTGTTCCACCTTGGCAGGAGTGACTGCCGAATCCCCGGCGCTCGAGGCCGGGGTGGCGGCGCGTGATGTCACGCCGGAATTGCCGATTCGCCTGGCGGGCTACGCGGGGCGCAAGCGGCCGGCGGACAAGGTGGATGCGCCGTTGCGCGTCCGGGCGTTGGCCTTGAGGAACCCGTCCGGCGAGCGATTTGTATTTGTGGCCCTGGACAATTGCGAGGTGAGCCATCCTTTCACGCAACCGGTCCTCGAGCAACTGTCGGACACGCTCCACCTCGGGCGCGGGGCGGTGGCAATCATCTCGAGTCACACTCACTCGGCGCCCGTGCTGAGCTCGACCCTGGTCGGGATGCCTGCGGGCTCGCCGGAAGACCAGGAATCGGTCGCGAAATATTCCCGGTCGCTTCAGGCGAAGCTGGTGGAAGTGGTGGGGGCGGCGCTGGACGACCTCAAGCCGGCGTTCCTCGAGTACGGCGCGGGGCGCGCCACCTTCGCCATGAACCGGCGCGTCTATCGCGGCGACCGGGTGGATTTTGGTGCGAACCCGGACGGGCCGGTGGACTGGGATGTGCCCGTGCTGCGCGTCAAGGGCGCTAATGGCGCCATTCGCGCGATCCTCTTCGGCTATGCCTGCCACGGCACCAGCGTCCGGGACGGCGACGACTGGTACACCGTCTCCGGCGATTACATGGGCTACGCCTGCCAGCTCCTGGAGGCACACCAACGCGGGGCCGCCGCCCTCTACGTGACCGGCATGGGGGGCGACTCGGATCCTTTCCCGTACGGCCCGTCGCTGCTGGACGCCAAACGGCACGGCCTCGAACTGGCCGGAGCGGTCATCGGCGTGCTGGATCGGCCGATGCGCCCCGTCCGCGGCGGCTTCAAGCTGGCTTACGACGAAGTGGAACTGCCCCTGGCAGACCCGCCCTCGCGCGAGCAGTTGGAGAAAGATTCGCGGAGTCAGGACCTGGGAATGAGACAGCGCGCGGAGCTGTACCTAAAGCTTCTCGACGCGGGCCAGCCCCTGCCACACTCGGTGAAATTGCCGGTGGCCGCCCTGCGTCTGGGCGATGACCTCACGTTCGTTTTGATGGGCGGCGAAGTGGTGGTGGATTATTCACGTCGTCTCAAGCGGTTGCTGGCCGAAGATCATCCGTGGATGGTGGGCTATGCCTACGAAGTCCCGTCCTACATACCGTCCGTGCGCCTGCTCAAGGAAGGCGGCTACGAAGCCGAGTTCTCGCTCATCTACTACGGCCTCTACGGCCCGTACCGGACCAGCATCGAGGACCTCCTGGTCAACCGCGCGGCCGCCCTCGTGGCGGGGCTGCGCGGGCGGCGGTAGGGGACGTGGAGCGTGTGGAGCGTGAGAGCGTGGAGCGTGAGGGCATCCTAGCCACGCAGCCACGCTCCCACGCTCGGACCCACGCTCCCACGCTCCACGAAATCCGAAATCCGAAGGCACCGAAATCCGAAGGAAATCCGAAGCCCCGAAATCCGAAGGCCTCGCGGCGCTGGCTGCGCGTTCCTCGATTTCGGATTTCGGATTTCCTTCGGGCCTTCGGATTTCGGATTTCGGATTTCGTGGAGCGTGGGAGCGTCGGAGCGTGATGGGATCGGACCCACGCTCCACGCCCCCCGCTCTCAAGGAGGCTGCGAAAAGAACTCGCGCCCGCGCCAGAGTTGGAACCAGCCGGTGTCCGAATTCATCTCCGCAAAAAGAAATTCTTTGGCGGTGTTGCCGGCGCCGGTGCTCAGGTCGCGCCAGTAGTCCCAATACTCGAGCTTGAGCGGCGTGGCTTTGCCCGGGGCGGCTTTGCCGTCCGGCGTGGTTTCGGCGATGACGAGCACGGCCGCCTCGAAGGGCTCACGGAGGTTGTTGATGCGCGTAAAGGTCTCCTTGGCGCCGGACGGGTCGTCGGTCACCTCAAAAACCCCGGAAGCGTCCTTGAGGACCTCGAGGAACTCCTGGGCGAAGGCGAACTCGTCGTAGGGCCGGAGCAGGAGCGCGTCATGGGCGCCGGCCGCGTCGGGCACCGCGCGGATGCGGACGGTGAGCACGTCCTTGGCATCGAACGATTTCGTATTGACTCCGCGCAGGACGTAATCGGTGAAGCGGAATTCCGCGCTCCCGATTTGGCGGTTGTATTCGCGGATCTCCTGGACGCTGAAGTCGTGATTGGCGAACTCCGGCCCGTTGGCGTAAGCCACCGGCACGGCCGACCCGAGCCGCAGGTCCAGCGGGTTGTAAAAGGCAATGCCCGCGCCATTGCCGGCGCCGCGAATTCGTTTCAGGAACAGTTCCCAGAGCGTTTTGCCCGGGTCCTTTGCTTCGGGTTGCATGGCGCCAATGGGTGGAGGTCAACTGCCGCCGCCGAGGATGGCGGACACCACGCGGGCGACCACGTGGCAGACGCCCAGGATGAATGAGCCGACGACGATGGCCAAGGCGACGTTGCCCTTGTTGAGCAGGTCGCTGAAGTCCAGCTTGGGGGTCAGCTTGTCAAACACGATGTAGCCAACCACGATCAGCAGGATGGCCATGAAGCCAAAGGCGAACGTGGCCAGCAGGTCGCCCAGGAAGTAATCGGGCAGATGGAGGAGTTGCATGGGTTTAGTGTATCGGTCAGGTTGCGGTTTGCCAGCGTTTGAACCAAATCAGCCAGATGAAAAAGACGCACAGGGCCAGCGCGGTCGGGACGCCCAGAACCCAAAACGCCGCCACCCCCAGCAGCGTCGGACGGTTGCTGTAGGAATTCGCCACGTAGCGGTCCGAGTACATCAGGTCCCGATCCAGGCCGGCGGGGACGTAAGCGGGATTACGCGCAACCGGTTGGCTTTCGAGTTGCCCCACGCGGGCCTCGAGCTGCTGGTCGCTGGCCATCAGCGCCTGGTAGCGGGCCGAATCCATATCGTATCGATGATGGTAAGCCCACCACGCGCGGTCCTCGAGCGAACGATCCAGCAGCCACCACCAGAACAGGCTGCCGTAAGGGTCGTGATACACCACCATCGGCCGCGAGTAGTACGGCTCAAAAAACACGCGCGTCCGCGCGGGCCGGCTCACGATGACCTGCGTGTCCGGAACATAAACGGGCCGGCGGTAGGAGCGGTCGTCCCGCGCGATGATCGGCGGCGGCCTGCCCTGGTAGGACGGCGCGCCGGGAGTGTCCGCGGACGGCCGGGTTGCGGACGGGGGCTCCTTGAACCGCTGGTATTCCCGCCGGCTGGTTTCTTGCCGTTGCGCGCGCGCCGCGGCGGTATCGAATGCAAAACGGCCCGAGCCCGGCCCAGTCCGCCCCGAGGCGGCGGGAGCGCGCGCCGGCCGGGTGTCGCGGTCCGAGCCCGTGCTGAAGAGATGTCCGAGGTCCGAGGTGTAGCTCTTGCCGGAATTGTAGCCGTGGCGGTTGCTGTCGTTCCACGTCGAGGAGGACGAGTAGCTCTTGCCGCTGCCGGATTGGAAACTCTTGCTGCCGGAGCTGGAACTGTGACTGGCGCCGCCGCCGAAACTGTGGCTCCCGCCGGAGCCGAAGCTATGGCTGCCGGAAGAACCCGAACTCCGGGACGAGGAATAGCTGTGCCCGCCGCTGCTGTAGCCTTTCGCTTGGCTGCTGAACGGGCAGAGCGTCCCCGCCAGCGCCGCCGCCAGCAGCCAACTCGATGTTCGCCCCAGGTGTTTCATGGCCGGTTCCTGGTGCATCATGCCACGAGTCCGGCAAATGCCCATTATTTTTTCAGGGCAAGATTGTATGGGATTACGCCCCAAAACGCCCCAAATCTTAGGGAGATTAGAGGGCCTCCTCCAGCGCGTACCCACCCCCGCGATCAGAATCCCAAGCAGAAACTCTGGGATTGCCCGTCGTAGTTGAGAAGACAGAACATTAAAATGTCTCGGCCGAGCAATGCCTGGATGCCCAGATGGCAAAGGTCAGATTCTAAAACCGGAACCGCGACAAAACTGCGAGTCAACAATGGGTGAATTAAGCAAAGGCTCACATCAAATTGGTTCGCTATGTGGGGCTGTCCGCTTCTCGTCGAAGGTGTGTGGCAAGCGACAGTGCCGGTAGAGGGCATGCCGAGGGCCTTCAAAATCGTCGGGTCGATGTTTGTGCAACTCGCGCCGGTGTCAACCAAAGCGCGAACGGATACTGCGACCGGGACGGGTTGCCCTGCTTGTCTTAACGCAGCAGCGCGGGGATTGCTGACACCAACGAGCAAATCAATTACGGGAGCACCGGCAGAAAAAGGAACAGTTAAGTGCGGCATGGAAAAGCCAAGTCCCGGCTGAAGTACTGCACTTGCTCCACCGCTTGAATTTTCTTAACCAGAAACGGCTTGAGACCGCACTTTTCATAGCCGACCTTTAGTGCGTCCTCGTATGAAGCGTAGATGCCCGCAACATGGTCACCCGAAATGACGACAAACTTGCCCTCCTCAGCCAACAGGTTCGGCAATTCCCGCTTGAAAGTCTCTAATTCTTTTTCGAGAGCCATAGGCCAAGGCGTTGTTTCACGCTCCGTCACTTGGTGACCAGCGGTTTCGCTGCCACCACACTATATCCAGGGATACACCCAGTCAACGCTTTTGTTGCGGCACTGCGATTCAGACAGTGGGGGAAGGAATATGGCGCATATAGGCGGGGCGAGTTTTT
>Ga0209415_10006707_pt1 | contig 20336 bp, 18 predicted proteins | sample PeaSoiSIISIP2007_FD_187696 | JGI IMG/M metagenome (GOLD analysis project Ga0209415, IMG submission 187696) | Peat soil microbial communities from Weissenstadt, Germany - SII-SIP-2007 (SPAdes) (version 2) | ecosystem: Environmental > Terrestrial > Soil > Wetlands > Peat | place: Germany...
GCTGGCAGTCGGGCAACCGTCGACCCAATCGGCGTCACCGAGCAGGCGCCCCCACCCCTGGCCCCTCCCCACAAGGGGGAGGGGAACAGAGCTTACCCCCCACGTAATTGAATCGCCCCCGCCGCTCGGTCTATCCAGGCCGGATGTCCTTCGCCGCCGCCCTGCCAGTCGGAGATCATCTGCGCGAATGGCGCCGTCGCCGGCGCATGAGCCAGCTCGACCTTGCCGGCGAGGCTGAGGTGTCGTCCCGGCACCTGAGCTTCGTCGAGACCGGCCGGGCGAACCCCAGCCGCGACATGGTGCTGCGCCTGGCCGAACGGCTCGAAGTGCCGATGCGCGAGCGCAACGTGTTGCTGGTCGCCGCCGGCTATGCGCCGGTGTTCCCCGAGGGCGATCTTGCCTCGCCCGAGCTCACCGCCGTGCGCGAGGCGGTCGACATCATCCTCGAGGGCCACAAACCCTATCCGGCCTTCGCCCTCGACCGGCACTGGAACATCGTCGCCAGCAACAACGCCTTGCCGCAGCTCTATCAGGGCGTCGACCCGGCGCTGCTGGCGCGGCCGGTGAATGTGATCCGGCTGTCGCTGCACCCGAGCGGACTGGCGCCGCGCATCGCCAACCTGGGCGAATGGCGCGGCCACGTGCTGGCGCGACTGCGGCGTCAGGTCGAGCTCACCGCCGATCCGGTGCTGATCGCGCTGATGGCTGACGTGAAGTCCTACAGCGCCCGCTTGCCCGCCGCGCCGCCGCCGCGTCACCTGGCCCAGACCGAGATGGTGGTCCCGTTCCGCATCCGCCTCGGCGAACAGGTGCTCTCGTTCTTCACCACCACGCTGGTGTTCGGCACGCCGCTCGAGGTCAGCCTCTCCGAGCTCGCAGTGGAGTCGTTCTTCCCGGCCGATGCTGAGACCGCCGTGACCGTGCGGACGTTGTCCGGCTTACCTCCCAGGTAATCGCCTCCGTTCCCTGCCGCGCTCATCCTTCCCGACATCAAGCAGGGAAGGAGCCCTCACATGCCCATGATCAACAGCCACGATGGAACCGAGCTTTTCTGCCGGCGCTGGGGCGAAGGCCCGCCGGTGGTGTTCGTGCACGGCTGGGCGCTGAACTCGGATGCGTGGCAGTCGGCCACGCTGCAGACCGTGCGCGCCGGCTTTCAGGCCATCGCCTTCGACCGCCGCGGCCACGGCCGCTCGGACGATCCGGGCCGCGGCTACGACTTCGACAGCCTCGCCGACGATCTCGCCGCAGTGCTGGAGCACCTCGACGTCAGGGACGCGACCCTGGTCGGCCACTCGATGGGATGCGGCGAGATCACCCGCTACCTCACGCGCCACGGCGACGCGCGGATCGCCCGGGTGGTGATGGCGGCCCCGCAGCTGCCGTTCGCGCTCAAGACGGCGGACAACCCGGAAGGGCCGCTCGAACTGGCCTCGCTCGAGGCGATGCGCGCAGCCTGGGTGACCAGCTTCGCCGGCTGGCTCGGGCAGGCGGCGCCGCCGGCGTTCGGTCCAAAGGCGCCGCCTGAGGTTATCGCCCAGACGGTGCAGGCGATGCTCCGTTGCAGCCTGCAGGCGGCGGTCGAGTGCAACATCACCGGCTCGCAAACCGACCTGCGCCCGGAGCTGGCGAAAATCGCGACCCCGACTCTGGTGCTGCACGGCGACGCCGACGGCTCGTGCCCGCTCGAGTTCACTGGCGGCAGGCTGCCGGGCCTGATGCCGAACTGCCGGCTGAAGGTCTATCCGGGCGCGACTCACACGCTCATCGTCGAGCTGGCGGCAGAGCTGGTCGCCGACATCCTCGCCTTCATCGGCGAGCGGGCGCAGGCGATGGTGGCCTAGTCCCTACACGGCTGACCGCTCGAAGCCCCGCATGGCGACTCCGGAGAGCCGTGCGGGGCGACGCGCTTCGGCGACGTGGCGCAGCCAGTTGCGGTAGATCTTCACCGACGTGCCGCGCCAGGTGCGGGTCGGCTGAGCCTTGGCGAGGATCGCCGCATAGAGCGGCGCCAGCTTGGGATCGGGCCGCCGGCGGGCGTGCCAGCTCAGTTCCGCCAGCGCCGACTCCACCTCGAGCTCGAAGTAGCCGGTGGGCGTGTTCGGATGGTGCGGGCGACGACCGTGCAGGTAGCGGCCGACATCGCGGGAAAACTCCCGCATCAGGGTGTCGGCGTCGTATTCCGGATGGCCCTGGAAGAACACCGACAGGCCGAGTCCACGGCGCACGAAGGCGTCGACTCCGGCGACGGCGGAACGGGTCAGCACGCGGTAGCCCTTCTCGACCAGGTCTTCTTCGACGAGGCCGTTCTGACGCGAGTGGGGCGTGATCAGCGGCGTGGAGACCCCGTCGAGCAGCGCGTCGTCCCGGGCCGCGTGGCTCTCGAACACCCCGCTGAGCTTGGCCGGCAGCTGCTGGCGACGGATGCGGCTGAGGTGTTGCACAGCGGCGTGGGCGGCCAGGCACGACCAGATGGTCGGGATGCCGCTCTTCTGGGTCCAGTCGATCACCCGGGTCAGCGCCGGCCAATAGGGTTCGTGGTCCAGCTCGGGGGCGCGGGGCTCGCAGCCGGTGACGATCAGGGCGTCGAGGCCCGCGCTCGGCAGCGCCTCCGCCGCCTGGTAGCGGCCGCGCATGTGGGCCTGGGCGGCTTCGCCGCGCGCCATGCTGCTGAGCCCGAACAGCTTCAACGTCACCGGCGTGCCTTCGGTCGCGACCTGCAGCAGGTCCGAGAACTGGCGCTCGGTCGCGGCCATGGCTGCGTCCGGCATGTTGTTGAGCAGGCCGACCTTCAGCCGCGGCCCGCGCGCCGCCGGCGGCTGCGCAGCGAAGGCCGGACCGCGGGAAAAGGTGGTGATCGCCATTACTCGGCCGCCCGCAGCTTGCGCTGGCCGGCGCCGGCCGCGTCCAGCGCCTGGTCGAGGTCGGCGATGATGTCGTCGGCGTGCTCGATGCCGACGCACAGGCGGATCATTTCCGGCGTCACGCCCGCCGCCGCGTGCTGCGCCGGCGTCATCTGGCGGTGGGTGGTGGAAGCCGGGTGGCAGGCGAGCGACTTCACGTCGCCGATGTTGACCAGCCGCTTCACCAACCCCAGCCGGTCGTAGAACGCTTTGGCCGCTTCGAATCCGCCGGCGACGCCGAAGGTCAGCAGGGACGGGGGACGGCCGCCGAGATAGCGGTTCGCCAGGTCGAAGTAGGGGCTCTCTTCGAACCCGGCGTAGTTGACCCACTCGATGCGCGGGTCGTCGCGCAGGAAGTGCGCGACTTCGCGGGCGTTCTCGACATGGCGCTCGACCCGCAGCGCCACCGTCTCGATGCCCTGCAGCAGCATGAAGGCGCTCATCGGCGCCAGCACCGCGCCGGTGGTGCGCTGGTAGACGCTGCGCATCCGCGCGGCGTAGGCCGACCGGCCGAACCGCTCGGCATAGACCAGCCCGTGGTAGGACTCGTCCGGTTGGCTGAACATCGGGAAGCGGGCGGCATTGGCGGCCCAGTCGAAGCGGCCGCCGTCGACCACCATCCCGCCCATTACCGCGCCGTGGCCGCCCATGAACTTGGTCAGCGAGTGCACGACGATGTCGGCGCCGTGCTCGATCGGCCGCAGCAGGATTGGCGTCGCCACCGTGTTGTCGACGACCAGCGGCACGCCGTGGCGGTGCGTGGCGGCCGCGATCGCTTCCAGGTCGCAGACGTTGCCGGCCGGGTTGCCGACGCTCTCGCAGAACACCGCGCGGGTCTCGTCGTCGATCAGCGCCTCGATGTCGGCCGCGGCGTCGCTGGCGGCGAAGCGGGCCTCGATGCCCTGGCGCTTCAGCACGCTGGCGAACAGCGTGTAGGTGGTGCCGTAGAGCTGCGGGGTGGTGACGATGTTGCCGCCATGGTCGGCGAGGGTGACGATGGCGTAGTGCAGCGCCGCCTGGCCGGACGCGAGAGAGACGCCGGCGACGCCGCCTTCGAGCTCGGCGACGCGCTGCTCCAGGATTGCGTTGGTCGGGTTGCTGATGCGGCTGTAGCGAAAGCCGTCCTGCTCGAGGTTGAACAGCGCCGCGCCATGGTCGGCGCTGTCGAACGCATAGGCCACCGACTGGTAGATCGGCACGGCCACGGCCTTGGTGGTGGGATCGCAGTCGAAACCGGAATGGACGGCCATGGTCTCGCGGCGCATCGAGCATCTCCCTGGGCCGGTCTCGAATTGCGTCAGTTCGAGCCTCGGCGATGGTCGGGTTGCACGCGGTGTGCCGCCATTTCGCGCCGTGGCGTGCGCCTTGCAGCCTGGCGTTCAGGGCGCGTTCAGCCGCGCCACGGTGAGATTGCCGACCATGAGCACCACAACCCTGGAACGGCTGCCCGCGGGGCTGCAGAACACCTCGCCCAACAAGGATTGGCTGCGGGCGCTGGAGCTGACCGCAGGCCTCGGCAAGGCGCCGGCGCGCACGCTGCCGGTGGTGATCGACGAATTGGCCGAGCGCTTCGGCGATGCGCCGGCGCTGCTGTCCGACCGCGAGCGCCTGAGCTTCCGGCAACTGGCTGACCGTGCACGCCGCTACGCCCGGTGGGCGACGGACCAGGGCCTGGGCGTGGGCGACGTCGTGGCGCTGATGATGCCGAACCGGCCCGAATACATGGCGATCTGGCTCGGCCTCTCTCGGATGGGCGTCACCACCGCGCTGATCAACACCCAGCTGCGCGGCGCCTCGCTGGCGCATTGCCTGAACGTCGCGGCGCCGCAGCACATCGTCGTCGACGCCGGCCTCTCGGCTGGCCTCGCGGCCGTCGCGCAGACGCTTGATGGCGCGCCGCAGATCTGGCTGCACGGCGCGGCGATGACCGACTGGCGGATCGACCTGGCCGTCGACGCTTACGACGAGGCGCTGCTGGCGCTCGATGCGCCGACTGTCACCCTCTCCGACCGTGCGCTGCTGATCTACACCTCCGGCACCACCGGTCTGCCGAAGGCCGCCAACGTCAGCCATCACCGGCTGATGAGCTGGAGCTACTGGTTCGCCGGACTGATGGACGTTCAGCCTACGGATCGTCTCTACGACTGCCTGCCGATGTGCCACAGCGCCGGCGGCGTCGCGGCGATCGGCGCCGCGCTGGTCGGCGGCGCATCGGTGGTGGTGGCCGAGAAGTTTTCCGCCAGCCGGTTCTGGGACGACATCGCTCGCTGGGACTGCACCCTTGTCCAGTACATCGGTGAACTCTGCCGCTACCTGGTGGCGGCCCCGCAGCACCCGCTGGAGCGAGAGCATGCCCTGCGGCTCTGCTGCGGCAACGGCCTCTCCGGCGATGTTTGGGAGGCGTTCCAGCAGCGCTTCGCCATCCCGCGCATCCTCGAGTTCTACGCCGCCACCGAAGGCAACTTCTCGCTCTACAACGTAGAGGGAAAGCCGGGCGCCATCGGGCGGCTGCCGCCGTTCCTCAAGCACCGCTTCCCTGCCGCCATCGTCCGTTTCGACGCCGAGCAAGGCGCACCGGCGCGCGGTGAGGACGGCTTCTGCATCCGGTGCGCCAGCGACGAGACGGGCGAGGCGATCGGCCGGATCGGCGAGGCGTCCCGCTTCGAGGGCTACACCGACGCCGCCGCAGGCGAGATCAAGCTGCTGCGGGGCGTGTTCGAGCCCGGCGACGCCTGGGTGCGCACCGGCGATCTGATGTATACGGATGATCAGGGTTTCTACTACTTCGTCGATCGCATCGGCGACACCTTCCGCTGGAAGGGCGAGAACGTCGCCACCGCCGAGGTTGCGGCCGCTGTCCGCGCCTTTCCCGGCGTGACCGACGCCTGCGTCTTCGGCGTCGACGTCCCCGGCGCATCTGGCAAGGCCGGCATGACCGCGCTGGCCGCCGCGCCGGACTTGGATCTTGCCGCGCTGCGCGCCCACCTGTCCGAACGCCTACCCGACTACGCTCGCCCGCTGTTCCTGCGGCTGGTCTCAGCGCTGGATGTCACCGAGACCTTCAAACTGAAGAAGCAGTCCCTGGCGGCCGAGGGTTGGGACGTGGCGGAGGCCTACGTCGATGACCGGTCGGCCGGTGGGTACGTGGCGCTGGATGAGGCGCTGGCCGCGCGCATTCGCGCCGGCGAAGTTCGCTTCTGATCCCACCATGTTCGGTCATCGCCGGGCCCCGGGTCGCGCCCGCGGCGCGGCCCCGCCCGGGGCAGGCTACGTCCCGGCGATCCAAGACCACAGTTCGATGGGTGGCCGTGCCGAGCACGGCCACGGCGCGGTCCGCGTGCTTGGATGGCCGGCACAAAAGGCCGGCCATGACTGTAAACAGAGAGTGATGGAGCTACCCGAGCTCTACGCGACCGAGTCGCTCCAGGGGTACCGGTACGACTTGTCGGCGCTGTCCCAGGCCGTGCGCACCTGCGCGCCGATCACGCCGGCGGCGGCTTCGGCATAGGGGATCGCCCGCGCCAGCGCGTAGAAATAGTGGATCATGCCCGGGTGGCGCACCGCATCGACATGGACGCCCGCGGCGCGCAGGGACTGCGCATAGGCCTCGCCCTCGTCCCGGAAGGGATCGAACTCCGCCGTATGGATCAGCGCCGGCGGCAGTCCGCTGAGACCGGCGGCGTGCGCCGGTGAGAGGCGCGGGTCGTCCAGCGCCGCACCCATCGAGGCGTAGTCGGCCAAATCGCGCTGGAATGCCGCGCGGCTGATGAAGTACCCGTCGCCGTACGCATTGCGCGAGCCGGTCCGGCGGCCAACATCCAGGATCGGACAGATCAGCACCTGCAGCGCGATCGCCGGTCCGCCGGCGTCGCGCGCGATCTGGGTCACGGCGGCGGCCAGGCCACCACCGGCGGAGTCGCCGCCAACCGCGATCCTGGCGCGGTCGAGGCCAAGCGCCGCGGCGTGGTTGGCGACCCAGTTCACCGCCAGCAGGCAGTCCATCAGCGCGGCCGGGAACGGATGTTCGGGCGCCAGCCGATAGTCCACCGCGATGACCCGGCATTCGGCCGCCTCGCACAGCCGGCGGCAAAGGCCGTCGTGCGTCTCCAGGCCGCCCGCGACCCAGCCGCCGCCGTGGAAGAACACCAGCGCCGGCTGCGGGCCAGCGATCGGCGCCACGGGCGCATAGAGACGGATCGGCAGCGCGCCGGCCGGGCCGGGGACGGTGCGGTTCTCGATCGCGACCAACGTCGAGGCATCGTCCGCCATCTCGGCCAGGGTGGCGAGCGCGGCCCGCCGATCGGCCAGGCTGGCGCGGGCGTCCGCCGCGCCGCCGGTGGCGGCCAGCATGCCGAGGAGGCGCCGGGCGCTGCAATCTAGCGGCATCGTGGCCTCAGGCGGCCAGCGCCAGGCCGGACACCAGCTGCTCGATCGCCGCGATGCTGCGGAAATTGGCCGGCGTCATCCGCCGCTGCGGGATCTCGATACCGAACTCGTCCTCGATGGACAGCATCAGGTTGACCATGTCGAGCGAGGTCAGTCCGGCCTCGGCAAGGTTCTGGTCTGCCGCAACCGACCGGCGGCCGGCCCGCTTGGCCAACAGCGCCTCGACGATCGCCGTGATCTGATCTCGCGTGGTGATCCCGGTTCCGTCCGCCATGCCGCTGCTCCCCAACGATGCCGCCCCGCGAAGGCACAGGCGCTCGCGATCGGCGGGCGGGTCGCAAGGCGCGTGCCATGCGGGCGCGGCCACGCGTGTCATGGCGTTCAACACAACCAGCAGGCTTCAAATCGTTTCCGGCCGTGGTTAATCGAGGCCATTCCAGGCGTGCCGGCCGCGGATACTGCACGAATATTTGCCGCGGACTTGGCATGCCGATTGCTGACCTGGTCCCCGAACGGTCCCGCAACGGCGCCGAAGCCATTTCGGAACGGTGGGGCCGAGGTTCGAGCAAGCGAGCAGTTTCACGATGACCGTGCACGACCTTAGGCGACTGAAGGACGTCGAACCGGCCCCGGCCAACCTGTTCGACGCGCCGCGGCTCCTCGCCGACGAGCTGGCCCAGCGCACCGAGCGCGTTGCCGCCGTCGCCGCGCTGCACGCCGAGGACGTCGACCGCGACGGCCGCTTCCCGGTCGAGGCGATCACCGCCGCCAAGGCGCTGGGGCTGATGGGCCTGATGGCGCCGGCCAGTCTCGGCGGCGAAGCGGTCAGCCTCTCGCAGATCGCCGACATCTGCTACGCCCTTGGCCGCGCCTGCGCCTCGACGGCGATGATCTACGCCATGCACCAGGTGAAGGTCGCCTGCGTCGTGCGCCACGGCGTCGGCGCCGTCTGGCAGGAAGGCTTCATCCGAAAGCTGGTGCGCGATCAGCTGCTGCTGGCCTCCTCGACCACCGAGGGCTCGGGTGGCGGCAACGTCCGCTCCAGCGAGGCCCCGATCGAATATAACGGCGATGCGATCCGCCTCGAGCGCGCTGCTTCTGTGATCTCCTACGGCGCCGAGGCCGACGCGGTGGTCACCACCGCCCGGCGCAACGCCGAGGCCGGCGCCTCCGATCAGGTGCTGGCGGTGTTCCTGAGGCGCGACTACAGCCTCGAGCGCACCCTCTCGTGGGACACGCTCGGCATGCGCGGCACCTGTAGCGCTGGCTTCACCCTGCGCGCCAGCGGCAGGGCCGAGCAGCTGCTGCCGGTTCCTTACGAAGTGATCCACGCCCAGAGCATGGTCCCGGCCGCGCACATCCTGTGGTCCAGCGCGTGGGCCGGCGTCGCCGCCTCGGCGGTCGAGAAGGCCCGCAAGTATCTGCGCAAGGCGCTCAAAGGCGGCGCCGATCTGCCGCCGAGCGCGCCCTACTTCACCCGCGCCAACGCCTCGCTGCGGGCCCTGCGCGCGCTGATCGCCACCACCACCGACCGTTACGAGGCGATCCAGCACGATCCCGAAGCGTTGAGCGCGATGGACTTCCAGAGCGAGATCAACCTGCTCAAGGTCGACGCGTCGGAGCTGGCGGTGCAGGCGGTGATGAGCGCGCTGCGCTGCGGCGGTCTCTCGTCCTACCGCAACGACAGCGACGTCTCGATCGGCCGCCACCTGCGCGACGTGCTGTCCTCGCCGATCATGATCAACAACGACCGCATCCTCGCCAACGTCGCCGCCTCCGCGCTGCTGAGCGACGTACCGGCCACCGTCAGGGGCTGAAGCCAGTGACCGTCCAAGCCAAGATCGCCCCCGCCGCCGACGCTGCTCAGATCGCGGCGCTGAAGGCGAAGCTGTTCTTCGAAACCGGCGTCGACGGCGTCTACGCCCGCACCGGGCTCTACGAGGGCATCGTTGAAGCGCTGACGGCGCTGATTTCGGCTCACCGGCCGCGCGGCGCCGAGGTGCTGCGTTTCCCGCCGGTGATGAGCCGGGCCCAGCTCGAGCAGCACGGCTATCTGAAGAGCTTCCCCAACCTGCTGGGCGCGGTCAGCTGCCTCTGCGGCGACGAGCGGCACATCCGCGGCGTGGTCGGACGCTTCATGGAGGACGGCGAGCCCTGGACCGACGCGCTGCAAGCCGCCGATCTCGTGCTGGCGCCGGCCGCCTGCTACCCGGTCTATCCCATCGCCGCCGCGCGCGGCCCGGCGCCCGAAGCCGGTTACGTGTTCGACGTCGCCGCTGACTGCTTCCGCCGCGAGCCCTCCACCGATATCGACCGTTTCCAGACGTTCCGCATGCGCGAATACGTCCGGGTCGGCACGCAGGCGCAGATCCAGGCGTTCCGCGAGGCTTGGATCGACCGAGCGAAGAGCCTCGCCGACGTGCTTGGCCTCAGCTACCGCATCGACCTCGCCAGCGATCCCTTTTTCGGCCGCGGCGGCCAGATCGTCGCCGCCTCGCAGCTGGAGCAGGCGCTGAAGTTCGAGCTGGTGGTCCCGGTCCACTCCACCGAGAAGCCCACCGCCTGCATGAGCTTCAACTACCACCAGGACCACTTCGGCCTGACCTGGGATCTGAAGACTCAGACCGGCGAGCCCGCCCACACCGGCTGCGTCGCCTTCGGCATGGACCGCCTGGCGGTGGCCATGTTCGCGACCCACGGCCTGGATGTTGACGCCTGGCCGTCCGGCGTGAGGGCGGCGCTGGAGCTCTGAAGCAGCGGCCAACTCGTCCCAAAAGCGCGCGTTCCGAACTTCCGCTTTATTTGGAGCGTCGGACCTATGCGGTCACAGAGCACAGCCTACCCGCACCGACAATCCGGCCATCGCAAGCGCGCACCCGGCGCCGCGACCGCCAAGGGGCGCTCCCGGTCACCGGCTCAAGCCGTATTCCCCGCGTCCACCGTCATCACCGCGCCGGTGATGTTCTTGCCGCCGGCGCCCATCAGGAACTCGACCATCGCGGCGATATCGTCGACCTCGGCAAGGCGACGCAGGGCGCTGCGGCGCATCACCTGGTCGCGGCCGTCTTCGCCGAGGCCGGCGGTCATCTCGGTGTCGATGAAGCCGGGGGCGACGGCGTTGACGGTGACGCCAAGGCGGCCGACCTCGCGGGCCAGCGATTTGGTGAAACCGAGCATCGAGGCCTTGGTGGCGCCATAGACCGACAGCCCGCTGTAGCCGGTCGAGCCGATCACCGACGATATGTTGACGATGCGCCCACCGCCGCCGGTCATCATGCCGCGCACGATGTACTTGGTCAGCACGATCGGCGCGGTGACGTTGAGCCGGATCAGCGCCTCGATCTGCGAAAGGTGCATGTTGGAGAGCAGACCGTCGGTGCCCAGGCCCGCGTTGTTGACCAGGCCCCAGATCGGCCCGAACCGCGCCTTCAGCTCGCGCGCCAGGTCGGGGATGGCGTCGAGGTTAGTGAGGTCGAACGGGACGAAGGCGATGGCGCTGTTTGCTTCCTCGATCGCCGTGCTTAGCGCCTCGCCCTGGGTGCGGGCCAGCGCGATGGTGGTGTAGCCCGAGGCGGCCAGCCGCCGGGCGATGGCCAGGCCGATGCCGCGGCTGGCGCCGGTGACGAGGACCGTGAGCGACGGCGCGCTAGGCAATGGCCCGCTCCAGCTTGCCGCCGGCGGTCATCGCCAGGGAGGAGGCGAACTTCAGCGAGGCGGGGACTTTGAACGGCGCCAGCTCGCGGCGGCAGGTCTCCAGGATCTCGGCTTTCAGCTGCGCTTCATTGTCGGCATCATCGTTCAGCACCACCTCGGCGACGGCGATGGCGCCGGTGAAAGGGTTGCGGCGGCCCCGCACCAGCGACATGCGCACGGCCGGATGGCGATTGATCACCGCCTCGATCTCCTCCGGATGCACCTTCAGCCCGCCGACGTTGATGATGCCGCCGCGCCGGCCGACGAAGTGGTATCGGTCGCCGCGCAGCTCGACCATGTCGCCGGTGTCGACGAAGCCCTCGCTATCGCGCAGCGCGCCGGCCTCGGCGTTGAGGTAGCCGTCGGCCGCCCGGCTTGACCGAAGCTGCAGCGCGCTATCGACCACGCGCAGCTCCACATCGCCAGGCCGGCCGACGATGCTGGCCGGAAAGCCTTCCAGGCCGTCATTGACTTCGAAGCCGACGCCGGCCTCGGTCGAGGCGTAGGCGTGGCCGATCGGCACGCCCAGGAAGCGGGCCTTCAGAGCGTCGAGCACCGCCTGGTCGGCAATCTCGCCGGAGAGGCGAACGTAGGTGGGGGAGATCGCCGCCGCCTCGGGCCGCATCAGCACGCTGCGCCAGTGCGAGGGCGTGCCGGTGAGGTGGGTGACGCCCAGCCGGCCGAGCCGGAGCAGGAAGTCGGCCATCGGCTCGCCGGGCGCGGTGACTACGAGTGAGCCTTCGCCGAGCAGCCCGCGCAGCAGAATCTGCAGGCCGCCGTAGCGACGGATGTCATAGAAGGTGCCCCAGATCGGCGGCTCGCCCGCCGGCGGCTTGATCGCGCCAGTCAGGCCGCCGAGGGTGTGGACCACCATCTTCGGCGGGCCTGAGGTGCCCGACGTGAACATCACCCACTCGGTCTCGAGGCCCGCCAGCGGAGGCTCGGCGAGTAGCGCGACGGGCAAGGTGATCCGCGCGGCGAGCAGGCCCGAGGCAGTCTCGGGCGGGGCTTCGTCGAACACGATAGCATCCACGCCCGCGGTCTCGATCACCCCCGGCAGCGTTTCGTCGGCGAGATCCGGCGGGCAGAGCACGATGCGGCGGGCAAGCCCGTCGAGCTCGATCAGGGCCAGGGCGGCGCAGAGCGGGTCACGGGTCCGCAGCAGCACCGAGCGGCCGGCGAGCGTCGGCAAGGCGCTGCCGAGCGCCGTGCCGGCGGCGATATCGGCCAGCGCCACGTCCGTCCTCGCGCCCCAGAGGCGGCGTTGCGCCAGGCGCGGCGAGGCGCTCAGTGTCCCCCGAAGGGACAACCGCTCAGCGGCCGCGCTCATAGAACTTCACGAAATCGCCGAAGGTGACCGGAAAGAACACATCCTCCGCCTCGGTGAAGGGGTCGTACCCCAGCTCGTCCTCGAGCGTCGCGACGATGATCGCGAAGCACAGCGAGTCGAGGCCCGATTCCAGCAACACGAGGTCATCGCTCAGCGGCGCGAGGGCCTTCTCCTGCGCGGCCGCCACTTCGAGGAACTTGGCCGAAATCACAGCCTTGAGGCCCGACCTGTCGCCGGCCTCGCATGAATCTTGCTCCAGCACGCTCACATCCGGCGCCTCAGTTGTCAGGGTCATGATCGCTTCTCCGTCTTCGCCGCCTCAGGTTCGCTGCCGCCAGATCCGCCAGAGCGATCTGGACGCGGTGGCCGACCTCTTGACGCGTGGGTTTCAGGTCAAGCCTCGCAAGTATTGGACCAGCGCCCTGGATCGCCTTGCGGCGCGCGGCGCCCCCGAGGGCTGCCCGACGTACGGTTACCTGCTCGAGGCCGAGGGCGCGGTGGTCGGCGTGCTGCTGCTGATCTTCGCCGAGACCGGCGGCGCGGTGCGCTGCAACGTCTCCAGCTGGTATGTCGAGCCCGCGCACCGCGGCCACGCGGCGCTGCTGGCTGGCATGGCCTCGAAGCTCAAGCATGTGACCTACATCAACACCTCGGCCGCGACCCACACCTGGCCGATCCTCGATGTTCTCGGCTACCGCCGCTACAGCCAGGGCCAGTTCGCGGCCGTGCCGGCGCTGAAGCTGGGCGCGAAGGGTAGGGTGCGTCCGCTGGGCGAGGCCGACAGCGGCATGCCCGACTACGACCTCCTCGCCGCCCACGCCGCGTCGGGCTGCCTGGCCGTGATCTGCGAGACAGCGCTGGGCCCAGAGCCGTTCGTGTTTCTGGTCCGCCGCATCTCGCGCCTGCCGTTCGCGGCCGCTCAGCTGGTCTACGCGCGCGACACCGACCGCTTCGCCGCCTGCGCCGCACCGCTGGGCCGGTTTCTGCTGAGGCGCGGCGCGCCGCTGGTGATCTGCGATGCGCCGGCGCCGATTTCGGGCCTCGCCGGCATCTGGTTCAAGGACCGCGGTCCGCGCTATTTCAAGGGTCCGACCGAGCCGCGCCCGAACGATCTGGCGTTTACCGAAATGGTGGTGTTCGGGCCGTAAGGGCCAGCTGATGACCGACAAGCCGCTCCGCACCGCCGCCGAGGTCCTGGTCGACCAGCTGGTCGTCCAGGGCGTGCGCCACGTCTTCTGCGTCCCTGGCGAGAGCTATCTGCCGGTGCTGGATGCGCTGCATGACCGCGACATCGCCATCACCGTCTGCCGTCAGGAAGGCGGCGCGGCGATCATGGCCGAGGCGGTGGGCAAGCAGACCGGGGCGCCCGGCGTCTGCTTCGTGACGCGCGGTCCGGGGGCCACCAACGCCGCTCACGGCGTGCACATCGCCCAGCAGAGTTCCAGCCCGATGATCCTGTTCGTCGGCCAGGTCGACCGGGCGGTGAAGGGTCGCGACGCCTGGCAGGAGCTCGACTACGCCGCGGTGTTCGGCTCGATGACCAAGTGGGCGGGCGAGGTCGATGACCCGGCGCGGATGAGCGAACTGGTCTCGCGCGCGTTCCACACTGCCATGAACGGCCAGCCCGGCCCGGTCGTGCTCGCCCTGCCGCACGACGTGCTGATCGAAACGGTCAACTGCGCGGACGCGCCGTCGGCGCAGCTGGTCGAGACTTCGTCGGGCGCGCCCGAGATGGCCGCGCTGGAAGCGCTGCTCGCTCAGGCGACCTCGCCGATCGTGCTGCTTGGCGGCAGCCGCTGGGACGAAACGGCGCGCGAGGCCGTGACTCGCTTCGCCGAGCGGTTCGAGCTGCCGGTAGCGACCGGCTTCAGGCGCCTGCCGCTGTTCGATCCGCAACACCCGAACTACGCCGGCGACCTTGGCCTCTCCCCCAATCCGGCGCTCCTGGCGCGCGTCAGGGCTGCGGATGTGGTGCTCTCAATCGGCGGCCGGCTCAGCGACGTCACCACGCAGGGCTACAGCCTGTTCGAAGTCCCGGCGCCGAAGACGAAGCTCGTGCACGTCTTCCCGGGCGCCGAGGAGCTCGGCCGCGTCTGGCGCCCGCATCTGGCCATCAACGCCACCCCGACCCGCTTCGCCGCGGCGCTCGAGCCGCTCACGCCCCCAGCGACGCCTGCTTGGCGCGGTGCGGCGCAGGCGGCGCACGTCGAGTACGTCGCCTGGTCCGAGGTCGCGACGCCGCAGCCGGGCGAGGTGAACCTCGGCGAGATCATGATCTGGTTGCGGGACAACCTGCCCGAAGACGCCATCCTTACCAACGGCGCCGGGAACTTCGCGGCTTGGGTCAACCGCTTCTACCGGGTGCGCCGCTTCGGCGGCCATCTTGGGCCCAACTCCGGCTCGATGGGCTACGGCGTGCCGGCGGCGGTGGCGATGCAGCGGCTCAATCCCGGCCGCCGCGTGGTGGCGGTCAGCGGCGACGGCGACTTCCTGATGAACGGGCAGGAGTTCGCGACGGCGGTGCAGTACGACCTGCCGATCGTGGTGCTGGTTTGCGACAACGCCTCCTACGGCACCATCCGCATGCACCAGGAGCGCGACTACCCCGGCCGCGTCGTCGCCACCGACCTGAAGAACCCCGACTTCGCCGCCTACGCCCGGGCCTTCGGCGGCTTCGGCGCGACGGTGGAGCGCACCGCCGAGTTCGGCCCGGCGTTCGAGGCGGCGGTGGCGTCGGGCCTGCCGTCGATCCTGCACGTGAAGATCGACACGGACGCCATCAGCCCCGGCCAGACGCTGACGGCGATCCGAGCCCAGGCGCTGGCGAAGCGGTCCTAGAGCGCGTTCAGCGAAAGTGGAATCGCTTTAGCGGTTCGAACGCGCTCCAGAGTCAAAGGGTTAGAGCACGATTCAGGGTTCAGGTTGGTCAACCTGAACCCATCGTGCTCTAGGCAGGGCCGCGCTTGGTCTGCCCGTTGCACGGCAGCGGGGTCGGGCGCGTATTCGGCGGGAACGTGCCGATGTTCCTTACGCACTCCCAGGTCCAGTCCCTCGGGTGGTTGACCCAGGGCGCCCCAAACGGGTGATAGTTCGTCTTGCATTTGCAGGTGGCCGCCGCCGCCGGACTCGCGGTTGCAAAGGACAGCAGGGCGGTGAGCAGGATCGCGGACAGGGCAAGGCAGCGCATGTGCGCCTCCAAGGTCGGGGGCCGGATTGTTCGCGCGAAGCTGCGCCGCTGACAATCTGTCGCTTAGCTAGAGCGAGCTCACCTCGGCGAACGCCCGGTAGAGTTCGCTGGCCTTGCGGAAGAGCGGGCCCGGCTGCAGCTCGCGCTGGTCGATGCGGGTGATCGCCGACAGCTTGGCGAAGTTGCCTGAGGAGAAGATCTCGTCGGCCTGCTCGAAATCGGCGTAGCGCAGGCTGGTCTCGACCACCGTCTCGCCGGCGTCGCGCAGCAACTGGATGGTCCGCTGGCGAGTGACGCCGTCCAGGAAGGTGCCGTTCGGCGCTGGGGTCATCACCACCCCGTCCTTGACCATGAACACGTTGGAATTGGCCAGTTCGGCGACGTTGCCCAGCATGTCGAGCAGCAGGCAGTTGTCGAAACCGCGCTCGGACGCCTCGAACAGGGCGCGGGCGTTGTTCGGATAGAGGCAGCCGGCCTTCACATCCACCGGCGCGGTCTCGATCGTCGGGCGGCGCTGGGGCGAGAGGGTGATGGCGAGGTTGCGCGCGCCCGGCAGCGGCGCCTCATAGAGGCAAAGGCACCAGCAGGTGGTGTCTGGATCGAACTTCACGCCGCCGCCGGCCGCGCCGGTGTCGGGCCAGTACATCGGGCGCACATAGAGCGCGGCGCCCGGTGCGAACCGCTTCACGCCGTCTCGCGTCAGGCCCATCCACTCGTCCTCGGAGACCAGCGGCTTCAGGCGGAACCGCCGCGCCGACTCATTGATGCGCGCCATGTGGCGATCCAGGTCGGGCGCAAGGCCATCGAAGGTCCTCGCGCCGTCGAACACCATCGAGCCCAGCCAGGCGGCGTGGGTGCGTGGCCCCATGATGGCGACGTTGCCCTCATGCCAATCGCCCTCGAAGAAGGTCCAGGTGGCCGAGTGCGGCAGGCGGGTGGCGACGGTGGGGCTCATGAGCTTGGACTTTGCATCGTTCATGCCGCGAAGTCTCCGGTCCCGCGCGGAGATGACAGGTCGGCCGGTCATGGTCGGGGGAACAAGCGCCGAGCTTGGCCGTTGCCGCTAGCGGGGCTCTCTTTGGGGGGCCGAGGTCGGGTCGTTCCATGCCGCTTGAGATCGCTGTCGGTCCGCAGAAGTTGGTGATCAACCAGGGCGACGGCTTCCTGGTCACCGAGCAGGACGGCCAGATCAACTGGCCGACGGAGCAGGGTTTCTACCACGCCGATACGCGGCTGATCTCGAGCTGGCAGATCTTCGCCGACGGCGTCCCCTGGGATCTGTTGAACGCTGGCAACACCGCCTACCACGCCGCGCGGATCTACCTGACCAATCAGCTCATCATCAGCGAGCAGGGCGACATCGCGCCCGGAACCCTCGGGCTGACGATCGGCCGCTGCCTCAGCGGCGGGCTGCATGAGGACCTCGACCTGGTGAACAATTCCGGCAAGCCGGTGCAGTTCAACCTCGAGATCGCCTCACGCAGCGACTTCGCCGACCTGTTCGAAGTCAAGTCGGGACGGATCGTCCGTCGCGGGCGGATCGTCAGCGACTGGAACCAGCGCAGCCACCGGCTGCGCACCCGTTACGAGAACGAGGACTTCCGCCGCGAGCTGATCATCACGGTGCGGCGGTTCGGCTCGCGGCCGGTCCTTGCCAACGGCCGGATCACCTTCGAGATCGAACTCGCCCCCGGGCAGGCCTGGCACGCCTGCGTGCTCTACGCCGTGTTCGACGGCGAGACCCGGATCGCCGCCCCGCGCGCCTGCATCGAGCACGCGCCGACATCGCGCCTCTCGCGGCGGCTCGTCCAATGGCAGGAACGATCGATGAAGGTCGCGACCGGCAACGAGGAATTCTACCGCTTCTACCACCAGGCGGTGGAGGATATGGCCGCGCTGCGTCTGCCGATCCACGGCACCGACCATATGGAGTTCGTGCCGGCCGCCGGCGTGCCGTGGTTTGTCGGTCTGTTCGGCCGCGACAGCCTGATTGTCTCGCTGCAGAACGCCATGGTCTACCCAGACTTCGCCCGCGGCGCGCTCGACGTGCTCGGCCGCTGGCAGGCGACGACCCGTGACGACTACCGCGACGCCGAGCCGGGCAAGATCATGCATGAGCTGCGCACCGGCGAACTCGCGCACTTCCGCCTCATCCCGCACACGCCCTACTACGGCACGGCGGACGCGACGCCGCTCTATCTGATCGTGCTGCACAGCGCCTGGCGCACCACCGGCGACAAGGGCCTGATCGAGCGTCATCTGGCGACGGCGGAGCGCTGCCTGGCCTGGATCGACGAATACGGCGATCGCGACGGCGACGGCTTCCAGGAATACCAGACTCGCTCGAAGGACGGTTACGAGAACCAGGGCTGGAAGGACGCCGGCGATGCGCTGGTCTATCCTGATGGCACGCTGGTAAAGGGCCCCAAGGCGCTTTGCGAGCTGCAGGGCTACGTCTACGACGCCTGGCAGCGCATGGCCGAGATCTTCGAAGCCATCGGCGATCCGGCGCGCGCGGCGGAGCTGAGGCGCAAGGCGGCTAAGCTGTTCAAGCGCTTCAACGAGGCGTTCTGGGACGAGGCCAGCGGCTTCTACGCCTTCTGCCTCGACGGCGAGAAGCGGCCGGTCCTGAGCGTCGCGTCCAATCCCGGCCACCTGCTGTGGTCTGGCATCGTGCCGACGGAGCGCGCCGGCCGGGTGGTCGAACGGCTGATGGCGCCGGACATGTGGAGCGGTTGGGGCATTCGCACGCTCTCGTCAGCGCACCCCGCCTACAATCCGCACTCCTACCAGAACGGCTCGGTCTGGCCGCACGACAATGGCTTCATCGCCCTGGGTTTCCGCCGCTACGGATTCGATCAGGAAGCGGCCCGGCTCTCTCGCGACGTCAGCGCAGCTGCCGGCTACTTCATGCAGCACCGCATGCCGGAACTCTACGCCGGCCTGAAGCGCGAGCCGACCAGCTTCCCGGTGCAGTACAAGGGCGCGAACGTGCCCCAGGCCTGGGCCGCGGGGTCGTGCTTCGCCCTTCTCGCCTCGCTGGTTGGCTTTCAGCCAGACGCGCCCAACCACAAGCTCTACCTGGACCCGGCCCTGCCCGCCTGGGTGCCCGATCTGCAGTTAAGAGACCTTCGCCTCGGCGCGAAGACGTTCGACATCCGTTTTTGGCGGGAGGGCGAAGCATCGCGCTGGGAAGTGACGCGCGGCGACGCCACGGCCGTCGAGACCCGCCCGTTCGCCCGCGGTCCCGGCATCTGGGCGCCGGCTTCCGCGCGGGCGGCGGAGTAGGCGTCCTCGGCCAGTTGCATTAATCGCGCGTCTGGCGAAGCTTGTTGAAGCCGGCTTGGGCTTGCAACGGGCGCCTGGTTGAAGTGACTGCCACGGCGAGCGACTCACGAGACCGTGTTCGCCGCACGTCGTTCTCCGCTTCCCTTGCCTACGCTGCGATGCACAATGCTCGAACAATTGGCGCCTCGCAGCACGGTTCAGTCAACGCTATGTGCCCCGCCAGCGACACTCGAGAATCGAGGCGATTGACATGCGACCGCTAAGCGCAGTGCCATCTGGACGGCAACGAGAAATAGTGGTTTAGGCACGCGTCCAGCGGGGGTTTTATGTCCGAAGGCGTTGTCGGCTCTCTGCGCGCTGGTCTGTCGGTCGACAGTCCGCGCGTGGCTGTAAGCCCCGCCCGCGACTACAGCGGCCAAGCTCGACATTTCCTGTTCATTTCTGCCCCATTTGGGCCATTCGCCCGGGAATTGGCCGACTATCTTCAAAACTACGGCGCCGCTTGTACGCGCGTTATTGTCAACGGCGGCGACGTGCTGGACTGGGGCCTGCGCGACGCGGCGCCCTATTTCGGCGCCGACAGCGGTTGGGCGGATTGGCTGCAGCGGCTGATCCAGCGTCGCCGCGTGACCGACATCATCACCTATGGCGACTCCAGTCCCTACTCGGTGAAGGCTCTGCTGCTTGGGAAGTCGCTCGGTCTGCGGCTGCATGTATTCGAGCAGGGGTATTTCCGGCCGGACTGGGTCACGCTCGAGCGCGCTGGCGTCAATGCCAACTCCCAGTTGCCCCGCGATCCGGTGTGGTATCGCCGTAACGCCGCGCGAATCGCGCCGCCGCAGGCGGCCAAAGTCGGACGAACCACGCCGGCCATGGTCGGTCGGATCCTCGGCTATCACACCGCGATGTACTTCGGGCTGCCGCTTTTCGCCCGTTTTCGAACCCCTTATCACTACTCTGCATTGTGGCAGGGGCTGGGACACTGCTGGAGGTTCGCCGCCCAGAGGCTCTCGAGCGACGGCCAGAAGCGGCGGCACCAGGCGCTAATCGAGTCCGGCCGCCCGCTGTACCTCGTGCTGCTTCAGCGTCCCGGCGACAGCCAGCTGTGGCGTCATTCCGACTTCGAGGGGGCCGAGGCATTCCTGGAGAAGGTGGTTGGAAGCTTCGCCGCCAATGCTCCGCCGGACGCGATGCTGCTGGTGCGGCCCCATCCGCTGGACCACGGGCTCGACGATCACGAACGGATCTTGGCGAAGCTCGCCCGCCGAGTCGGTATCACTGGCCGCGCGCACTTCGTCGACCATGGCAAGCTTCACGAGGTCCTGCCGGCGATGAGCGGGGCGGTATGCGTGAACTCCACGGCGGGGCTGGCCGCGGTGGAGTTCGGCTGCCCAACCGTAGTCCTGGGCCGCGCGCTCTACGACATGCCGGGCCTCACGCACCAGGGCGGGCTCGACACCTTCTGGCGCTCACCCGAAGCGCCCGACGACGACCTCTACATCGCGTTTCGCGACGTGATCATGGCGGCCACGCAGATCAACGGCGCCTA
>Ga0209415_10006708_pt1 | contig 20336 bp, 11 predicted proteins | sample PeaSoiSIISIP2007_FD_187696 | JGI IMG/M metagenome (GOLD analysis project Ga0209415, IMG submission 187696) | Peat soil microbial communities from Weissenstadt, Germany - SII-SIP-2007 (SPAdes) (version 2) | ecosystem: Environmental > Terrestrial > Soil > Wetlands > Peat | place: Germany...
CACATCGCGTCCGACGGTACGCAGCGCATTGGCGAAACTCGATTCCGAAGGGTTGCTGCTGATGCAACGCGACGGACTGCATATCGCCGACCCCACGACCGATAACACCGCGGCGCCATTGTCCGCTCTTTACGAAGGCCGGCCTGAGCGTTTCGACGACTATCTGGAGTTTCGCCTGATCATCGAACGCGAGGCGACCTATTTCGCCGCCTTGCGGGCCACGCCTCTCGATCGCGAGAACATCACGCAGTGCTTCCAGCGGCTGATGGAATTGCACAAGCAGGCGGACGCCGGCGCCGAGGCGCAAGCCGACGCCGACTTCCATTTATCGATCTACGAAGCCAGCCACAATATGACGATCCTGCATGTCATGCGGGGGATGTCGGGATTGCTCCGCAACGATGTCATCCACAATCGCGGCCGTCTCCATCCGCGAACCGGCTATCACGAATTGAACGGCCAACAGCACTGCGCCATCTATGAGGCCATTATGGCCGGTTCTCCCGATGCGGCGCGCACCGCGGCCCACACCCATATCGCCCTGGTCCGGGAATTTCTGGACGAGATGCAAAAGGCCAGCGACCGGCTGGAGACGTCTCTGCACCGCATGGCATCGAAGGCGCAATTGGGTGCCGTGGAAGCGACCGACTTGCCCCCCTCGCTCGATCACGGAAAACCCTCGTGACATGAGAGAACGGGGGTCGAAATGATGTTCGCCGCCAAAGCGATTAGCCCGCCCTAAATCTTGCTTGCCCCCAGGAGATCGCATGACGATGAAAAAGCTTATTCCGGCGACCGACTATGATGCGGTCTCCAAGATATTCCATTGGCTGACCGTGGGCTTGATGGCCGCACAGTTTGTCATCGCCTGGACCATGCCGGAAATTCACCGCGGAGTGACGCCCGACACCCTGATCAACCTGCATCTTTCCGTGGGCGTGGCCATTCTGCTGTTGTCCGTCGCCCGTTTGATCTGGCGCCTGTCGCATCCGGTCCCCCCGCTCGAAGACGGCGGCCCGGCTTGGCAGCATCGGGCGGCCCACGCGACCCATGGCCTGATCTATCTGCTGTTGCTGACCCTGCCCCTGATGGGGTGGGCCAATGCCTCGGCCCGCGGCTGGACCATCGATCTCTTCGGCATGATCAGACTGCCGCAGATCCTTCCCACCCGCTCGGCTCTCGGCATGGCGATGGGCGATATTCACAGTTTCTCGTCCTATGTGCTGCTGGCCTTGATCGGCGTGCATGCGATGGCGGCGCTCTACCACCATGTCATGCTGAAAGACCGCACTCTGTTACGCATGTTGCCGCGCCGCGCGCGCTGAAGAGACCGCGCCTGGGGGGAGCCTTATGAAGCGGTTGATTGTTGCCCTGATCCTTCAGTTCGCCCCCGCGTCGGCGACGATGGCGGCCGGACTGATCGAGGACTCCATCACGCTGCCCGCGCGATTCGAAGGCACGTTTGGCTCCTACACTGCCAATCTCGACGCCCTGGTGATCCGTCCCAATGACAGCACGCCCCATCCGCTGGCGGTCATCAACCACGGAACCCCGGTCTCCTCGATCGAACGACGGCAAGTCCTCCCGAAAGGGTTCCGCGCCCAAGCCCAGGAATTCGCCCGACGGGGATGGATCGCCATCACCTTTACGCGTCGCGGCTTTGGCAACTCGGAAGGCGCTTATGCCGAGAATTCAAGCGTTTCCTGTGATTCGCGCGATTACGAACCGGTGGGCCGCGCTTCGGCGGACGATATCCGCGAAGTCATCCGGTTGATGCGGGAAAAACCCTATGTGGACGGGTCCAAGATCATCAGTGTCGGCCGTTCAGCGGGAGGGTTCGCGACGGTGGCCCTGACGGCCAATCCGCCGCCCGGCCTCGTCGCCGCGATCAGTTTCGCCGGTGGCCATGGCTCTTCGGGAACAAACCATGTCTGCAACGAGATCGCTCTCATCGACGCCTTCGCCACCTTCGGAAAAACCTCCCGCGTTCCCATGCTGTGGGTTTACGCCGACAACGACCATTACTTCAGTCCAGCCTTGGCCCAACGGATGGTCACCGCCTTTACCGAGGCCGGCGGCAACGCCGAATTCATCGCCGCGCCCCCCTTCGGAACCGACGGACACGGCCTTTTTTCACGGGCTGGCACGGCGATCTGGAGCCACTATGTCGACGCCTTCCTGGAGAAACAAAATCTGAAATTGGTGGATCAGCCTTTGCCCATCGAGGACCATGTGCGTTATCCAACTGGCCTCAGCGATCGCGGCAAGGCGGCGTTCCTCGATTTCCTCGACGCCGCCGGACATAAGGCGTTTGTGATATCTGCCGACGAACATTTCGGCTGGAGCAACCGGCGCGAAACGGCGGAGGACGCGGTCGAGAAGGCCCTGGAGATTTGCAAAAACAACACCGATAGATCGTGCTCCGCCGTGATGATCGACGATCAAGCGATGCCGTAGGACTTTCTCGTCCGAGGTGGCCGGAAACGCAACCGCCCGGCAGCCGGCACGAATCCATCCATTTGTTGCGCGATCCTCCCCGGATATGTCAAAACGGCTATATCATGGTTCGTTGCCGGACATCTGTTCCTGGGGTGAACCGTATGAAACGGTTTGTTGCCACGTTTGTCCTTTTGCTATCCATAGCGTCACCGGCGACAGCCACCGGGCTGATCGAGGAATCCATCAGGCTGCCCGCGCGGTTCGAAGGCGTGTTCGGCGCCGACACTGCCAATCTCGACGCCCTGGTGATCCGCCCGGACGATGGCGCACGCCATCCATTGGCGGTCCTCAACCATGGCACCACCGCGGGCCAAGAGAAGCACAAATCTCCCAGAGGAATGCGCGGCCAAGCTCTGGAATTCGCCCGAAGGGGATGGGTTTCCGTCACCTTCACCCGCCGCTCTTTCGGTGCGTCCGAAGGCAGCTTCGCCGAGCATACAGGCAAGTCATGCGATCGGGCTGTCTATGAGCCGGCGGCGCGCGCCGCAGCCGAAGACGTGCGCGAAGTGATCCGCCTGATGGCGGAAAAACCTTATGTCGACGGATCTCGAGTCATCAGCGTCGGCCAATCGACGGGGGGACTAGCCACCGTCGCCCTGACGGCCGCGCCGCCGCCAGGTCTGGTTGCGGCGATCAATTTCGCCGGCGGCCACGGTGCCAGCGGCCACGATGATAGTGTGAGGCCGAACATGGTCTGCAACGAATCGGCCCTGATCGAGGCCTTTGCCGCCTTCGGCAAAACATCGCGCATCCCCATGCTGTGGGTTTACGCGGAAAACGACCACTATTTCGGCCCAGCTTTGGCCAAAAAATTGTATGCCGCCTTCACCGAAGGCGGTGGCGAGGCCGAGTTCATCGCCGCTCCGGCATTCGGCAGCGAGGGACACTTCCTCTTTTCGCGAGCAGGCACGCCGCTCTGGACCAAATATGTCGACGCCTTCCTGGAAAAGCAAAAACTGAAATTGCTGGATCTGCCCCTCCCCATCGTCGACGGCAGCGACGTGCGTTATCCGAGCGGCCTCAACGAACCGGGCAGGATATCCTTCCTCGATTTTCTCGATGCTCGCGGGCACAAGGCCTTCGTCATGTCCGCCGGCGGCCACTATTGCTGGTTTAGCGGACGCGACAGTGTGGACGTCGCCGTCGGCGAAGCCACGGCCCTTTGCAAGACATTGACCAACGGCGTCTGCGCCCCGGTCATGATCGACGATCAGGCGCACCCCTTGCCCGCCCGCGATGAGTCCGCCGTACGATATCCGAGTGGCCTCAGCGAACATGGCAAGAAGGCGTTTCTCGATTTCCTTGACGCCAAGGACCATAAGGCCTTCGCTATGACCGCCAACGGACATTTCGGCTGGCGCGGACGAGTCGGAAGTGCAGAAGAAGCGCTTGAACAGGCAAAGAACTTATGCCAGCAAAAATCCGCTCTCCCCTGTCATCCCGTGATGATTGATGATCAAAGAATGCAATAGAGCATCTGCGGCAAAATCACCCCGCTGGCGGCGCTAAAATTCCCCATAACACCTTGAAAATATTGGCGACCCCGGCTGGATTCGAACCAGCGACATCTCGCTTAGAAGGCGAGGACTATTGTAGAGAAAAACTCTTATTTTCCGCCATTTTCTTCTGGTGAAAAACCAATTTGCTGCAAAATTGCTGCATCAGCCAAAACGGAGACCTCGCCGGCCTCGATATGGCGGCGGTCGATCGCACCCTGTTGGAACAGGTGACCGTAGACGTCCTGGGTGAAAGACGTGCTCTCGTGACCAACCCATTGCGACACCTGTTTGATGCTCGCCCCTTCGTCGATCCACAAGGATACGGCGAAGTGCCGGAGGGTATGCGGGGTGTAGCGTGGATGCCCCTCACCATCGACAATACCCGTGCATTGTTGCAGGGGCGCGAAGTGCCGACGGATCAGGTTGGGCACGCTGATCGGCTTGTCCGTTTCAGATGGAAAGACCAGACCCGCCTCGGACTTTGGACAGCGCTCCCGCCACCACGTCAAGACCGCACGCAGGATCGATCCGATCGGCACTTGGCGGAGCCCCGCCACCGTCTTGACTGGACCAATCACATCATATCGATCGGCGGCTAGACGCACGTCAATGACCCCGGCGTCTAAATTGACATGCTGCCAGGTAAGCCCGCGCGCCTCTCCTGGCCTGAGTCCAGCCAAGGCAATGACACACAACATCGGCTGCAACCAGTTGGGGGGTGTGTAGATCTCGTTGGTAACGTCACCTTCCGCCTCGGTGCGAGCCTGCCGGACCCGCTTCAATCGCCCAGCCAATGGAATGGACATTGCGGAGACGACACGCCTCCCCTCTACAGTGACAAGCCAGGATCGTTCATGGCTGGCGCCATCGATCAGGGCCCGAACTTCGTGACGTTCGGGGATGACCGCTACAGACGGCGATTCGCCGATTTTAGCGATCTCGGTACGCCGGGCTTGGCGCCGCGGACGCAATGAGCGAACCGGGTTGACGATGGCTCGCCCCGTCCGGACAGCCTCGTCAATGATCGCGCCCAAGGTGATCTTACACCGCCGGAGCGTGTCGGCCGACTTGCCTTCGTCGCGAAGATCGTCGAGCAATCCCTGAACGTCGAAGGGCAAAAACTTGACCAGCTTTCGGCTGCCCAATTTTGCCTTGATATGGACCTTGTAATAACTCTTATGGTTTTCGATCGTCGAACGGGCAGCCCCTTCCGAAGCCAACATGGACATGAAGGATTCGTAGGCCGCATCCAGGGTGACGCTCTGACTGTCAGGAACATGGGTGCCCTGAGCCAATTCTCCCTGAACTTTGGCCCAATAGGCGTCAGCAGCCTTTTTCGTGGGAAATGTCGGAGCGCGACGCTTGCCGGCGGCGTCGAAATATTCGCAGACCCACGGGCTCTTACCGGTTTTTTTGGAGACGTAATTTCGTTGACGAACACCCATGGAGGAAGAATAACCGATCTGCTTTTGACGGCAAGTCCCCGGCGAAGCCGTCCCAAATTTCGCTCTCCGAAGACGGTTACCGCCCCCGACACGCGGATTAAATACGGCTCAAGATCTTTTTTATATCAATAGCTTCAAACCTCGTTGAGGCAACCTTGCGGCAGAAAAACTCTTCCCTGGAAGGCATCAGAAACACGCCGAAAATTAAATGTCGATGACACCCCGTATCCCGCGTGCACCTAAACCACACCCAGGAAAAACGGTTTGATATTATTGCAAAATTTAATAATTCTACAACAGACCCACCAAAAGTTATAATAACCGGCTGAATTATGTCCAAACGTAATAGAGAAAACTGCGCCATAAAAACTTTACACCTCTCATCCGCAATCTATATTAGACAACATGTAAATATTTAGTAATAAATATGTATCTACACAAGATCCGCCTTTTAGGGGGAGGTCATGACGCGGTTTGTTCTCGCCATTATTTTTTTGCTGTCCCCAGTGCCTGCGATAGCTGCGGGATTAATCGAGGAACCAATCAAGATTCCCGCGACATTCCAAGGTTTCTTTGGAACATATACCGCCACTCTCGACGCTCTGGTAATCCGCCCAGACGATAACCAGCGCCACCCGTTAGCAATTATCAATCATGGCAATCCGATTAACTACATCGCTCGGAAATATATGACACCTCGCGGAGACCGTGCACAGGCCCGTGAATTCGCCCGAAGGGGATGGGTCGCTGTCGCCTTCACTCGCCGCGGTTTCGGCACTTCCGAGGGCAGCTTCGCCGAAAACGGCGGTGTCGGGTGTTCGACGGCGGTCTATGAACCGGCGGGGCGTGCCGCCGCTGAAGATATACGCGAAGTCATCCGCCTGATGACGGCAAAACCCTATGCAGATGGGGCCAAAATTATCAGTGTCGGCGCTTCAGTGGGCGGATTTGCCACCGTTGCATTGACGGCCGACCCGCCGCCCGGCCTGGTTGCGGCGATCAGTTTCGCTGGCGGAAAGGGAGCTGCGGGCGGTAACTTCGTGTGCAACGAGAATGCCCTGGTCGGCGCCTTCGCCAACTTCGGCAAGACTTCGCGTCTTCCCATGCTTTGGGTTTATGCGGAGAACGACCGCTCTTTCGGACCCGACTTGGCACAGCGGCTCCATACAGTCTTTACTGCGGCTGGGGGAAAGGCTGAATTTTTTGTGGCCCCCGCCTTCGAAGACGATGGACATACCCTATTTTCAAGAGCCGGCGTACCGATCTGGAGCAAATATGTCGACACCTTCCTGGAAGAGCAGAATCTGAAATTACAAGATGGGCCCTTAGCCCGAAGTTTTCATTGTCCGAAGCGACAAGTCATTGAGACAGAATCGAAATCTGCTGATTTCGGTGTTTGTTTGTAGCCATGCAAGAACGATATTTATCGCTTGATAGAGGGCGCTGAATGTGAGTCAATATGCCATGCATATTGAGTCTGTGCCCAATCGCAAGTCTCACCCGACCATCCTGCTTCGGGAAAGCTACCGAGCGGACGGCAAGGTGAAGAAGCGCACCATCGCCAACCTGACCGACTGGCCGGAACAGTTGGTGGAGGGGTTGCGCACGCTTCTGCGCGGGGGCGTGGCGGTGGCACATGCGGGTGAGGCCCTGACCATCAGCCGTTCCTTGCCGCACGGGCATGTTGCCGCCGTTCTTGGCACAGCGGAACAGATTGGCTTGCCGAAGCTGTTGACCGAACGTCGCGGCGGACCGGCCAGTCGGCGCTCGCGCGATCTGGCGCTGGCCCTGATCGTCAACCGGGTGATCGCACCGGCGTCCAAGTTGGCGACGGTGCGGGCTCTCAACCCCGAGACGGCCGCCTCAAGCCTTGGGGAGCGCCTGGGATTGGGCGAGGTCGGGGAACGTGAGATTTACGACTCCCTCGACTGGCTGGTCGATCAGCAGGAGCGGATCGAGACCACGTTGGCCAAGCGCCATCTGAGCGGCGGGACTCTGGTGCTTTACGACGTCAGTTCCTCCTATCTCGAAGGTCGTTGCTGCGAACTGGCTCAGCATGGCTATAGCCGCGACCACCGTCCCGACCGGCCGCAGATTGTCTATGGCCTGCTGTGCAACCGTGACGGATGCCCGGTGGCGATCGAAGTGTTCGAAGGCAACACCGCCGATCCGATGACGGTTGCCAACCAGGTGGATAAACTCAAGAGCCGCTTCGGCTTGGACCGCGTCGTCGTGGTCGGGGATCGTGGCATGGTCACCAGCGCGCGGATCCGTGAGGATCTCAAGCCGGCTGGCCTGGACTGGATCACCGCGCTGCGCGCTCCAAAGATCCAAGAACTGGCGAATGACGGCCCGTTGCAATTATCGCTGTTCGACGATCGAGATCTGGCCGAGATCGCTTCCCCCGACTATCCCGGCGAGCGGCTGATCGTCTGCCGCAATCCCTTGTTAGCGGCAGAGCGGCGGCGCAAGCGCGAGGCGCTGCTGGTCGCAACCGAGCGGGATCTGAGCCGCATCAAGATGGCGGTTGACCGCAAGCGCGCCCCATTGCGCGGCAAGGCCGAGATCGGCCTGGAGGTCGGTGCCGTGCTCGATAAGCACAAGATGGGCAAGCATTATGACCTGACCATCGCCGACAGCAGCTTCACTTATCACCGCAAGGACGAGACCATCGCGACGGAAGCTCGCCTCGACGGGATTTATGTGATCCGCACCAACGTGCCCAAAGAGGCGTTCTCGACGGAACAGGTGGTCGGCACCTACAAATCCCTCGCCCGGGTCGAGCGGGCCTTTCGCTGCATGAAGACCACCGATCTGGAAATCCGCCCGGTCTTCCATTGGACGGCGCCACGGGTCCGCGCCCATGTCTTTCTGTGCATGCTGGCCTATTACGTGGAGTTCCACATGCGAAGCCGGTTGGCGCCGATCCTCTTCGACGACCACGACCGGGCAGCAGCGGCGGTGGAACGCAAATCCATCGTGGCTCCGGCCGAGCGTTCCCCCGCGGCCAAACGGAAGGTCGCCACCCGCCGCACCGATGATGGCCTGCCGGTCCACAGCTTCCGCAGCTTGCTTAACGATCTGGCCACCCTTTGCCTCAACAAAGTCAGTCTGCCCCGCAATCAGAAATATCGCTTCGATCTGCCGACCAAGCCGACACCCCTTCAAGCCCGCGCCTTCGAATTACTCGGCGTCGGGCTTGGAATGTAGTCAGTACGCGACCACCATAAGGCCGATTTTATGGCGTCGGTTCAGTGACTTGCAGAGTCGCATAATGAAAACTTCGGCTTAGCCAACGAAAATGAAATCGATGTGCCCTACCCCATAGGCCTTAGCGAGCGCGGCAAGACGGCATTCCTCGACTTTCTTGATGCCAGCCCCCACAGAGCTTTCGTCATATCCGATAAGGGACACTTCGGCTGGGCCAGTAGACGCGAAAGTCCGCAGGAAGCCGTCAGACAAGCCATGGAATTCTGCATGCAGAAAACCGATCTGCCTTGCCATACCGTCAGGATCGACGACCAAGCGATACCATAGGCGTAGCGAAGGATGCCCCGGGAAATTGGTGGCCCTTTTTCCCCGGGTCATTCCCCCTCAACACGCTCCATGCCCAATTGCCCCAGCTTGGCCGCCAACTGCAGCCGACTGCTCCGCCAATCGGTCAGCGACTGGATCTTCTGGCGTCTGGCACCGGCGAGGGCCGACTGGGCATTGAGCAACTCAATCATGGCGCCGACCCCGGTCGCATAGCGGCGCTGAGCCACCGCGTAGGACTGCGAGGCGATTTCCAAAAGCTTGGCGCTGTTGCTCAGATTGCGCGTCGTGGTCTGCAAAGTCTGGTAGCTGGTCCAGACGTCGAGCCCGACCTGCTGGCGGGCTTCCTCGACGGTAAAGGCCTGCACCTCACTTTGCGCCTTGGCTTGGCGAACCTTGTACTCCCGGGTAAATCCCTCGAACAGCGGCACCGTGACCTGCAGGCCGATGTAATTATCGTTTTTGGTCGCGTGGTAGTAAGGCAATCCCAGCCCCTCGCTGACCGGCTGATTGTCGCGGGTCGATTTGCCGACCAGACTCACGTTCGGCATCCCTTCGGCCTCGGTCTGGCGGACCGTCGCCTCGGCCGCCTTCAGTTGCGCTTCGGCGGCACGGACGCTGGGATGCTGGCGCACCGCCTCGTCGATCAACGCCGTGACGGACTCCTGGAACGCGGCATCCGGCTTGACGCCCTGTTCGACATCCGACAGCCTGATGTCCGCATCCGGCCGCAGCACCATGTCGGCGGCCAAAGTCCCCATGGCATTCCGCCAATCGCCTTCGGCCTTGGCCAGGGTCACGCGGGCCTGGTAGTAGGCGGTCTGCGCCTGCAGCGCGTCGCTGATCGGCGAGGCGCCCTTGTCGACACGCCTTGTCGCCACATCAAAGCTGTCTTTCGCCGTCCGTTCGGTTTCCACCGCCGCGGCATAAGCCCCTTGCGCGGCCTGCGCCCCATAGTAATCCTTGGCGACGGTGGCGAAGACCTGTTGCAGCGTCGCCTGGTGATTGGCCTCGGCGGCGGCTTGCAGTTCCGCCGCATTGTCGAAGGCGGCGGAACGTCCGCCGAAATCGTAGAGCACCCAGGACAGCGACAATCCCTCGGTATAGGTCGACGTCACCCGTCGGCTATCCAGAGCGCCATGCCCCTGGACCGAGGTCTTGTTCCCGTCGCGGATTTCCTGCCCGCTGGCCGACAAGGTCGGCAGAAAGGCGCCGCGCGCCGCGCCGACGGCTTCCGTCCGCACCTTGATGGCGGCCCAGGCTTCCCGTGTCTTGGGATGCAGGCACAACGCCCGTTCGACGGCCTCCGTCAGGGTCAGCGGATCGCCGGGTGCACCGAACAGGCAAATGGAGTCCCCGGTGATCGGGCTCGCCGCCGTCTTCGGAATGTCGCCTTCCACATCCAGGATATCGAGCGGCGCGGCGTATGCGGGTGATACTGACGAGAGCGCAAGGGTCATCGTCATTGCGAGCGAAGCGACGCAATCCAGGAGCAGGCCGCCAGTTCTGGATTGCGTCGCCTTCGGCTCGCAATGACGGGTACGAGGTTCCCCAATATTACCGCTCACGTAAGGATTCCTGCGCGGTTTGCACCAGGGGATCGAGGAAATAGGCGGCGACGCTGCGCCCACCGGTCTTGATCTCGGCACTGACCGCCATGCCGGGGGTCAGCGCGATCCATTGGTCGTTGATCCGCATGCGGCCCGTGGCTAGGCGGACGCGGGCGACGAAGGTCAGACCCTGCTTCTTGTCCTGCACCGCGTCGTTGGACACCGAGCGCACCGTGCCTTTCAGATAGCCGTATCGGGTATAGGGAAAGGCATCGATCTTGACGATCGCCTCCTGCTCCGGTTTGACGAAGCCGACATCCTTGTTCTCGACATTGACCTCGACCTCCAAGGCATCGTCGGGAACAATCTCCATCAGACTTTGCGCGGCCGTCACCACGCCGCCAACCGTATGCATGGCCAATTGCTGGACCGTGCCGTCGACCGGCGCGGTCAGGCTCATCAGGCGCTGGCGGGTGGTGGCTTTGGTTTCGTCGTCACGGTTCTGGTCGAACTGCTGGCCGGCCTTGTCCAGCGCGTCGAGCTGTTCGCGGCGGAATTGCGAAGTGATCGAGGCGATGTCGGCGCGCTGCCCAATGATGGCCGCCCGCAATTCGGCGGCATGGCTGATCTTCGCCGCCAGATCATGCTCCTGCTGCAGTGCGTTTTGTTCCTTGGTCAAATAGTCGTCCTTGGCGACGAACTTCTCTTCGACCAGCGCCTTATAGTCACTGGCCTGCTGACGGGCCAAGGGCGATGTCGCTTTCAAGCGGTCGATGTCATGCAGGGTGCCGTCCAGCTCGGCCTCGCGCTGGACCAAGGCGGCTTGCGATTTGGCGACTTTGTCCTGATATTCGCGGAAGCTTCCCTCGGCGAAGCGCTGGGCATCGCGCAGACCGGTCTCCGTCGCTTCGGCGACCGGTGCCAGCTGTGGCGGCTGGTTTTGCTTCTGCGCCGCCAACAGCGCTTGCGAACGGGCCATGGCCAGGGCGGCGGCCATCTTGGCGCCGTGCGCCTTTCCCGAATCCGCTTCGGCTTGCGTCGGATCGAGTTCCATCAACAAGGCGCCAGCGGCGACCCGTTGCCCGTCTTCCACCAGGATCCGCCGGACCACCCCGGTGATGGCCGGCTGCACCACCTTGACGCGGGCGTTGGGCACCAGCTTGCCCTTGGCGGCGATGACGATGTCGAGTTGACCGACCACCCCGATCAGCACGATGAGGACCGCCAACAAGGCGATGGTCCGCATCGTCCAGCGTGGCGCCGGATGCACCGGGGTTTCGGCCAATTCGAGGCTGGCCGGCAGAAAGGCCAGTTCATGCGTCTGGCGCGGCCGGCTCTGCAACTGCTCGCGGATTGCCCAGGCCGCGGCGAACACCGCGCCATAGCGCCGCAGCAGATCCCGCAAAGCCTGAAGTTTAAGGCGGATCGAGATCATACTGAATCACCCTTTCGTCGACTCCCTCTCCCGCTTTGCGGGAGAGGGATGGGGTGAGGGGCGCGCGTCTGCGCGACGGATGGCAGAAACTGCCGATGGGAACGAAAAAAGTGATGTCCCGCGCAGACGCGCGGCCCCCTCACCCTAAATCCATCTCCCACAAGGGGCGAGGGACTTGATATCGTTTGCATTTCCCCACCCATCCTCATCACGTGTTCTGCAACGAGATCAGATGGGCGTAGACCCCACCCAACGTCAGCAGATGATCGTGAGTGCCCTCTTCAATGACCTGCCCCTTGTCCATGACGAAGATCCGATGGGCATGGCGGACGGCGCTCAAGCGGTGGGCGATGATGATGACGGTGCGGCCCTGGCACATCGCGGCCATGTTCTGCTGGATGATCCGTTCGGTCTCGAAATCCAGGGCGCTGGTCGCTTCATCGAAGATCAGGATGCGCGGATTGGTGATCAGGGCGCGGGCGATGGCGATCCGCTGGCGTTGTCCGCCCGATAACCCTGAGCCATGTTCGCCGACTTTGGTATCGTAACCTTCCTGCATCTCGCAGATGAAGTCATGGGCGCCGGCCAGCTTGGCGGCTTGGATCACCGCTTCCAAAGAGATGCCGGGATCGCTGATGGCGATATTGTCGCGGATCGAACGGCCGAACAGGATATTTTCCTGCAAGACGACGCCGACATGCCGGCGCAGCCAGGCCGGATCGGCCAGCGCCAGATCGATACCGTCGACCCGCACCCGGCCGGCTTCTGGCAGATACAAACGCTGCATCAGTTTGGTCAGCGTGCTTTTGCCCGACCCCGAGCGGCCGACGACGCCGATGATCTGCCCGGCCTGGATGTCCAGCGAGACACCGTCCAGGACCACCGGAGCATCGGGCTTGTAGCGGAAGCGGACGTCCTCGAAGGCGATATGGCCTTTAAGATCCGGCAAGGCCTGGCGGCTTTGCGGCAGTTCGGTGCGCGTGTTGAGGATATCGCCCAACCGCTGCATGGAAATGCCGATTTGCTGAAAATCCTGCCACAGCTGGGCCAGTCGCAATACCGGGGTCGCCACCCGCCCGGCCATCATGTTGAAGGCCACCAACTGGCCAACCGACAGCTTGCCGTCGATCACCATCTTGGCCCCGAAGAACAGGGTGGCCAGGGTGACCAGCTTGCCGACCAACTGGATCAATTGCTGGCCGATATTGCCGATATTGCTGACCCGGAAGCCGGCCGCCACATAGGCCGCCAGTTGATTGTCCCAATGGCGGGTGAACTGCGGTTCGATGGCCATCGCTTTGACCGTTTCCGCCGCCGAGATGGTTTCAACGAGAAAGGACTGGTTGTCGGCGCTGCGGGCGAATTTCTCGTTGAGCCGGGTCCTTAAGACCGGGTTCAAGGTGGCCGAGATGGTCGCATAGACCGGCAACGAGGCCACCACCATCAGGGTCAACCAGACGCTGTAAAAACACATCACGCCCAGGAAGATGAAGGAAAAGACGAAATCGATGACGGCGGTCAGCGCCTGGCCGGTGAGGAAATTGCGGATGTTCTCCAGTTCGCGGACACGGGCCACCGTATCGCCGACGCGCCGCGCCGCGAAATAACCGATGGGCAATGCCAGCAGATGGCGGAACAGCCGGGCTCCCAGTTCGACGTCCATGCGGTTGGTGGTATGGGCGAACACATAGTTGCGCAAGCCGGTGAGGAACACCTCGAACACCGAGCTGACCAACAGCGCGATGCACACCACGTTCAAGGTGGAAAAGGCCCGATTGACCAGCACCTTGTCCATCACCACCTGGAACATCAGTGGCGAGACCAAACCGAACAGCTGCAGAACGGCCGACACCCCCAGCACTTCCAGCAGCAGCACGCGGTATTTGACCACGGCGGGGATGAACCAGGAAAAATCGAAGCGGGCCAGTTCCCCGGCCAGCGAGGCGCGGGACGCGAACAGCAGCATCTGGCCGCCGCAGCGTTCCATCACCGCCGCCGGCGTGCTCACCGTCGGTCCCTGGGCTCCCGGCTCCATGACCAGGGCTTTGGTCCCGTCGCAGCCGGCCAGAATGAAATGCTTCCCGTCCTTGTCGAACGCCAAAGCCGGAAAGGGTGTGCTCGCCAACCGCGCCGCCGTGACCCGCACGCTCCGCGTTTTCAGGCCGATCGACCGCCCCGCCAGGGCCAGATCGCGTTCGGAGAACGGTTCCGACTTGATGCCGGCGGCATGACGCAACTGCTGCGCCTCGGCGGCGATATTGTGATAGCGGGCGATCAGCACCAGTGCCGCCAGACCGGGGTCGTCGGGCGGCGCTGGGATCGGCGACATGGCATCCCCCTGCGGAGGTTCGTTCGCCAGCGGTCGGAGTTCGGTCATTGGATATTCCATCTTCGATGGGATGATCCGACTCGTTTCTCGACGCTTGCGGTAACCTTGCAGAGTCTTGTTTGCGGAACGTCCGCCCCCAATCGCGCCAAATCACGCCTCACGTCGCGCAGCACGCCGTCCCAATCATTGAGAACCCTCTGCCGGTATTGGCGAAGAGTCGGGTACCAAGGACTGTCATCACGGGCCGACAACCAGCGCCAACAGGGGAAAAACCGATTAAGCAACCACACCGGCTTGCCAAGGGCCCCGGCAACGTGAGCCACGGACGTGTCCACGCTGATCACCAGATCCAAAGCCTTGATGAGAGCCGCGGTATCGGCAAAATCCCCAAGATCGTTCGTCCAATCAATGATGCCCAACGACCTTGGCGGCATCTGCTCACTGCCGGCACTTTGGAATTTCTGCAACGAGATGAAATGAACGTCGGGAATTCCCGCGAGAATGCTCAACTTGCCCGGAGCGATCGATCGCTGCGGATTTCGCGGCGTCACCGCCCCTCCCGCCCACACCAGGCCGACGCGCACACCGTCAAGATCGGATAGGCGATCTTCCCAAACGGCGACCCGTCTGCCTTCGGCCCTCAAATAGGGAACTTGATTGGGAATAGTCGTTGTTGTGGTCCGGAACACCCTCGGCAAGCTCAACAAGGGACAATGAATATCGAAAGGTGGCAACGGGTCTCCGGTTGCGACGATGTGATCAATCCCAGGCAAGGTGGACAGCAAGGACATGAGCGGACGCGGCACTTCGAGCACGACCCGTGCCTTTTTGGCGGCGAGAGGCACATACCGACAAAATTGGACGGTGTCGCCGAACCCTTGTTCGGCATGAAGAAGCAAAACCCGATCATTTTCGGTCGTTCCGGTCCACAGGGGCTGGATAAAACCACGCGGCCGGCTTGGCATATTCTTCGTCTGCCATCGCCATTCATACTGCTTCCAACCTTCTTCCAAACGACCCGCCTGGAGAAGAATTTGCGCCAACGCCATCCGAAAACCGGGTTCATCGGGCTGAAAACGGATCGCTTGCCGGATCGATGCCTCGGCTTCGTCAAGACGCCCCCGTTCGGAAAGCGCCACCGCGAAATTCTTATGCGCCTCGGCGTAATCCGGCTTTTGCCGAAGTGTTTCGCGGTAGAAAAACTCCGCTTCATCGAAACGTCCCTGCTCCTGCAGCAGGTTAGCCAGATTCATCAAAACCAGCGCATGGCTGGGACAATGAACAACTGCGGTACGGAACGCCGCCTCCGCCTCTGCCAGGGCGCCTTGTTGACGAGTCACCTGCCCGATCAAGAAATAAGCTTCAGCGTCGCTCTGATTCAAACAAACGGCTCTGCGGCTTGATGAAATGGCCACATCCAACCGACCCAAAGACAGCAAAATCGCGGCAAAATCGCGATAAAGCTCAGCCCTCGCCGGATGCACTGAAATAGCCTTCCTCATCGTCTCGACGGCCAGATCTGCACGCCCACTGGCAAAAGCGATGAGACCGAACAGATGCAGAGCGTCCTCGTTATCGGAGCTGGCAAGCAAGATTCGGCGGCAGACGGTTTCGGCCTGGACAAGTTGTCCCGCCCGATAATGGGCAAAGGCGGTATCCACCATTTGGCTCGCCTTCGCCATAACCTCGTTATCCGCCTTACACCCAAAAACCGTCATCCGACATCAATGCCAATTGGCCGCGATAACCGGTTCGAGTTGAGTGGCTATCGCCGTTGTCAGCGTGGTCTGCCCCGCTGCCGGCGCGGTGAAACCGGCCATGGCACTGACGAGATTGGCCACTTGCGTGTCGGCCAGGGTATGACCATCGCTGGTTTCAAACTGCCAACTGTCATGGGAAGACGTGTACCAGTTCGCCACGTCGAACGTCTCGTTCGTCCCGATCACGCTGACGGCGAGATCGTTTCCCTGCTGGGCGAACCAGAACTGGTCGATCGCAATGCCCGAACCGAACTGAAGGGTATCGGCCGTCCCGGTTATGGTGGCCGAACTTCCGTTCTCCGCCACGATGCTGCCGTTGCTCAGGTTGACGACGTCACTGGTACCATTCAAGGTCAGCGTGTCGCCACTGCCGCCGCTGATGATGTCATTGCTGCCGTCGATCGTCGCTTGAACGCCATCTGCCAAGGTCACTATGCCGCTGGTCAGCGACAGATCATCGCCGCTGCCACTGACGGCAAGGTTGTCGGCGGGCATGGTGAAGCCATTCGCCGTCACGTTCACCAAACTGCCGTCGGCAAAACCGATGGTTCCGTTGGACAGAGTCGCCACGTCGTTCGTCCCGGTCAGCATCACCGTATCCCCTCTGCCTCCTGAGATCAGGTCGTTGCCGCCGCTCACCGTCACGCCGCTGCCATCGGCCAAGCTGATCGTCCCGCAGGAGAAGTTCACCGTGTCCGCCGTACCGGAAAGACTCAAGACATCGCCGGTGCCGCCAGCGATGACATCGCTATTGCCGCTCACCACGGCCTGAATGCCCGTGCCCAGGGTCACCGTCCCGCCGCTTAACGTCGCGGTGTTGTTGTTCCCACTCAAGGTCAGCCCGTCACCGGTTCCACTCGCCGTCAGGACATCCGATGTGCCGCTTACCGTCACCGCAGCACCACCCAGAACATAGATCGTCCCGTTACTCAAACTGACAGTGTCGGTGGTGCCGCTCAGAGTCAGCGTGTCGCCGCTGCCGCCGCCAATGACGTCGCTGTTGCCGATTACCGTCGCTTGAAGGTTATCCGCCAGAGTGACCGTACCATTGGACAGCGAGAGACTGTCGCCCCCCCCGGCCACCGTCACGATATCTCCATTTCCGCTCGCCGTCAGAGCATCCGAAGAACCACCGACCGTCACGACCAAACCGCTCGACACCATAATCTTGGCATTGTTCAAACTGACGGTATTGCCTGAGCCTGTCAGGGTTAGGGTGCCACCATCGCCTCCACCGATGACATCGCAAGTACCGCTCACCGTCGCCTGAACGCCAGCATCCAGAATCACCGAGCCGCCGGAAAGCAGCAGAGTATCGCTACTGCCGCTCACTTGGAGACCGCTGGCCGCCACCGTGATGCCGCTCGCCGTCATGCTCGCCACGCTGCCACCGACCACGCCGACGGTTCCGTTGGACAGGCTCGCCGCATCGTTGGTTCCGCTCAACATCAGGGTATTGCCGGCGGCCAAGCTCACAGTATCGCCAGACCCCACGGACACCAGATCGACGCCACTCACCGTCACCCCGCTGCCATCGGTCAGGGAGATCGTCCCGCCGGAGAAGCTCACCGTGTCCGCCGTGCCGGAAAGGCTCAAGCTATCGCCGATGCCGCCAGCGATCACGTCGCCGGTGCCACTGATTGCGACCTGAATGGCATTGCCCAGAGTCACCGTGCCGCTGGAAAGCGCCACGCTTTCGCTAACCCCAAGAGTAAGCTTGTCGCCCGAGCTCAGAGACAGGACGTCCGATGTACCAGTAACCGTTACCGTTGCGTTCGCCGCGACATTGATCACATCGTTACTGCCGCTGACCGTTGCCACCGAGCCGGTCTGCACGTTGACCGTTCCGTTACTCAGACTGACGGTATCGCCGGTACCCGAAAGCGTCAGCACATCGCCACTGCCGCCGCCAACCACATCGCTATTGCCAACCACCGTCTCCTGAAGACCACTCGCCAGCGTTACCGTCCCACTGGACAACGATAGCCCATCGTTGACGCCATTGACCAAAAGGCCATGGGCAGACACCGAGAGGCTGCTCGTCGTCACACTCACCAAACTGCCGGTGGCGAGACCGATGGTTCCGTTGGAAAGAGTTGCCGTATCGTTGGTCCCGGTCAGCGTCAGCGTATCTCCATTGCCGCCGACGATGACATCGTTGCTGCCAGTCACCGTCACACCGCTGCCATCGGCCAGGGTGATCGTACCGTTGGAAAAGCTCACCGTGTCCGCCGTGCCGGAAAGGCTCAAGACATCGCCGGTGCCACCACCGATGACGTTGCTGTTGCCAATTACGACCGCCCGAATACTTGTCCCGAGAGTCACCGTGCCGCTGCTCAAGGTCCCGGTGTCGTCGTTCCCGCTTAACGTCAGTTTGACGCCGGTCCCACTCGCCGTCAGCACATCCGACGCACCGCTTTCGATAACCGTCGCGTTCGCAACCGCCGTCACCACATCGTTGCTGCCGCGGATCATCGCCGTCACCGCGGAAGCGACGGTGATGATGCCGCCGGAGAGGTAGGTGATGTCGTTGGCACCGGAGAGCGTCAGCGTATCACCAACGCCGCCATAGACCACGTCACTGGCACCGCTTACCGTCACCGCGCTGTCATCGGCTAGGGTGACCGTCCCGCTGGCGAAACTCACCGTATCCGCCGTGCCAGTCAGAAGCAAATTGTCACCGGTTCCGCCGGCGATCATATTACCGCTGCCGCCGACCACCGCATAAATGGCGTCGGCCAAGGTCGCCGTACCGCTGCTCAAAGTCACGGTGTCACCGTTCCCGTTCAGCCTGACGCTGGCCCCGCTCGCCGTCAGAACGTCCGATGTTCCGCTGATCGTCGCCGCCGCGCCAGCCAGCAAAGCGACCGTCCCGTTGCTTAAGGTAACGGTATCGCTGGTGCCGGAGAGCGTCAGTGTGTCGCCGCTGCTGCCAACGATCAGGTCACTGCTGCCCGTGACCATGACCTGAAGACCAGCCGCCAGAGTCACCGTGCCGCTGGACAGCGCCAAACCGTCATTGCTGCCATTGACCAAAAGGCCATGGACCGCTGCAGTGATATTGTTCGCTGTCACGCTCACCGAACTGCCGGTGGCAAAGCCGACGGTCCCATTGGAAAGATTTGCCGTGTCGCTCGTTCCCGTCAGCGTCAGTGTATCGCCGCTGCCGCCAACGATTGTATCGTTGCTGCCGCTGACCGTGGCGCTGCTGGCATCATTCAAAGTCAACGTGCTGTTGGACAGGCTCAAGCTGTCGTTCGTGCCGGAAAGCGTCAGAACTTCGCTCGTTCCACTGATGAATTCGCCATTGCCCGTTACCGTGGCGATGACGCCATTGGCCAGTGAAACGGTTCCCCCATTCACCAGAAGCGTATCGCTGACCCCTGTCAGCAACGCCACCGATACGCCAGCCTCCAGGGCAAGCGTCCCATTGCTCATGGTCACCCAGTCACGGGTTCCGCACAAGACCAAGCTATCCCCAGATCCGGCAGTGATGACGTCGCTATCACCTGTCACCACGGCACTACTGGAATTCCCAAGGTTAATCGTACCGAGGCTGAATGAGATGGTATCGTTGCTGCCCATCACCGCCAGAACGTCACGCGGATCAACACCGCTGGCGCTGATCACATCACCGTTGCCGCTCAATGTATTAGTGCCACTGCCTGACAGGACGAGCGTCGCATTGTTGCCGTTGACGATATTGCCACTGTTCTCAAGGGAGACCTCACTTCCGTCGGTCAAACTCAGCGTGCTGCTGGACAGGTAGAAGGTGTCGTTCGTGCCGGAAAGCATCAGCACGTCACTCCCCGCCGCCCCCTCGATGGTTGTGTTGTTTCCCGTTATCGAAGCGCTGAAGCCACTTGCCAGGTTGAACTCTCCCCCATTCACCAGAAGCTTATCGTTGGTCCCCGTCAACAAAGACGCCCATACGCCAGCCTCCAGGGCAAGCGTCCCATTGCTCATGGTCACCCAGTCATTGGTCCCGAACAAGACTAGGCTATCCCCCGTCCCGCATATGATGTTGGCGAAGTCTCCCGTCACCACGGCACTGCTGGAATTTCCAAGGTCAATGGTACCGTGGGCGAAAGAGAAGACATTATTGCTGCCCACCACCGTCAAGGTATCGCCGGTGCCGCCCGTAATCACGTCACCACTGCCATTCAATGTATCGGCACCACTGCCCGACAGGACGATCGTCCCGTTACTGGCGTTGACAACATTCCCGAGGCCCCCCAGCACAATTCCACTTCCGTCCACCAAAGTGATCGCACTGCTGGCCAAA
>Ga0209415_10006709_pt1 | contig 20334 bp, 15 predicted proteins | sample PeaSoiSIISIP2007_FD_187696 | JGI IMG/M metagenome (GOLD analysis project Ga0209415, IMG submission 187696) | Peat soil microbial communities from Weissenstadt, Germany - SII-SIP-2007 (SPAdes) (version 2) | ecosystem: Environmental > Terrestrial > Soil > Wetlands > Peat | place: Germany...
GGCTCCGGGGGCTTGCGCTTACTGGTGCACGCGCGGCGAAACGGCGGCTCGTGTGCATCGACCGGGCAGCGATCGAGGCTCTGCCGGCCTGGCGGTGCCCGGCGGGCCTAGCCGCGGCCGGGGTGGTGAGTGCCCTTGCCGAGCCCGCTGTCGTTGCCCCTCTCCTCGCGGCGGCGGCGGTCACAGCGGTAGGCCGCAACGGCTGGCGCGCTGCCTGTCTGCCCGCACTGGCAGTACCGGCCGGCATGCTGGCACGCTGGCGCCTGTCGCAGGTGATCGCACGGCCGAGGCCACCAGCGACTGCCTGGCTGACCAGGCCGGAAGGATACAGCCTGCCTTCCCGGCACACGACGCTTGCGGCTCTGACGGCCGGCGCTTGCCTCGCCAGCGCCGGTACTGTGGGCCTGCCCAGGCACGCGGCTCCGCTCATGGCCGCAGCTGGCGTTGGTGCCAGCCGGGTTTACCTGGGCGTGCACTGGCCAACCGACGTTCTGGCCGGCTGGCTGTTCGCTGAGGCCTGGCTGGGCCTCGGCAAGTGGCTCAGGCTAACGGGATCGGGGCGAGACCATCGCTGCTACCGCAGCGGCCCGGCGATTTTAACCCGCGCCCGCGGGACTTGGCCGCGGGGCCGGCCGAGCTAGCCGACGCGGGGTTGTCGAGGTGTTTCTTGTTGTACCTGGCCGGGGCGGCGCTGGTGACTGCCGGGTTCGCCGGCGCTCAGCCTGAGGTGCGGCGCTGGATGCCGGGACAAGCGGGCGGCGTGGCAGTTCGCCTGCCACGTCAGCAGCAGCATCAAATTCCGGCCGCGGCCCGCGAGCACGGCGGCGTCGGCGAGATGAGTTCCGCATAGCGCAAGCCCGGGATCCGTCGGTCCGCCTTCGTCGCCGTGATCGGCGAGCCGCGCCAGGCGCTCGCGTTCCGCGTGCACCCCCGCCAGGCAGGCTGCGCAGACGTACGAGCCCGGCCGTGCCGTGGCTGGGATCGCTCGCCGCAGCACGGCGCGCATGTCAGCGTCCTGGGCCGCTCCTCCGGTGAGCCACTCAAGCCCTGGAGGGTGGGCTAGCAATGTCGCCGCCATCGTCTCGGCCAGCCAGGTCGCGGTCTGGCGCTGTCCGCGTGCAGTGGCCTCGGCCAGGTGCGGGATGCACAGCCCGCCCTGTTCCAGGCAACGGTCCCGGACCGGCCCGTCGGCCAGGCCATCCAGCAGGGTGTCCATTGCCCGGTCCGTCGCAGCCTGATCATGCTCGCATCCCGGGCAGGCGGCGCGCGCGGCCGCGCGGCCCGCAAGCCTGTCCCTGGCCGCCACGACGATGTACCGGTAGACCGCGGTCAGCCGCCGGGCGGCACCGGGCTGGGCCATGAGGCGGCGCGTGTGCGATGCGCACATTCCCAGCGACCCGGCCAGCCGCGTGATGGTTACGGCGTCCGCATGTGCCTCGAGCGCGAACCAGCCAAGGTGACGGTCGCTGGCCTCGCCGGCGTACCGGCATACGGGGCAGCCTGGCGCGGTGAGCAGGTCGGCAGCGTCATACAGGGTGAGCACCGACGGGCCGCGCGGGACGGGAGCGGCGGCCGGCATGCTAGCCGCCCTGCCGCGGTGTCATCAGGACCCGATCCTGGTCAGGTCCGGTGACAGCAGGTCGAGCAGCCTGCTGCAGGGCCAGCCCGACCGCCTTTGCTCGGTTTCCTCGATGGTCTCGTCGAGGCTGGCCAGCCAGTCATCGGGCTGACCGCGCCAGCGCGGGCAACGGTCCTGCAACGGGCAACCGCTACGGGCCGGGCGCCCGCCAGGGGCGCACCCTGGCCTCCTGCCTGACCGGAACGCGCGCAGCGCTCGCCACAGCAGCAGAACCTCGTTCTCGTTGACCCCTGACATCAACCAGTCCTCACTACCGACTCGCGGGTGCAGGGACTGTCAGCGGCCATCGCCGCGATCCGGGCGAGCCCCATCGCCCTTGAGTCAGTCTGGCAACTGCCGACGACGCCGGTCAAGGAAGCAGCCAGATCCGTGGCGCGCGGTCACCCAGAGCGGTCGCCGTCGCCCTCCGGTCTGCTGGTGCATGTCCGGAGAACGTCGCGGATCGGTGCCAGTTGATCGGCCGCACGTGTGGCCCGCATCTAACCTGCGAAGCTGGGGACATGGCGGAACCCGTAGGCAGGAAGCTTGTGCTGCTGCGGCATGCTAAGTCGGCTTGGCCCGACGTGCCTGACCATGAGCGGCCGCTCGGGCAGCGCGGCCGTCGGGATGCGCCCGTCATGGGGCGCTGGCTGCGCACTGCTAACCATGTGCCCGACCAGGTGCTTTGCTCCACGGCCCGCCGTGCCTGTGAGACGTGGCAACTCACCCAGTCGGGGCTCGGAACCGAACCGCCAGTCCAGTTCGACCGCCGCGTGTACCAGGCCTCGGCGGCGCAACTCCTGGACTTGCTCAGCCAGGCTAACTACCCTGCGAAAGCGCTCCTGATCGTCGGGCATGACCCAGGACTCCCGGAACTGGCACTCATGCTGGCAGGAACGGCTCCACCTGAGGGCGGCCAGGCCGGAAGCGATGCCACGCCAGATGCCGCTTTCGACCGCATGCGTGCAAAATTTCCGACCTGTGCGGTTGCGGTCCTGGAGTTCGCCGGCAGCTGGGGGCGGCTACGGCCAGGCTCAGCACGGCTGACCAAATTCGTGACCCCGGGCGAGCTGAGGTGACCGGCGCACCAGACATCCGATCACGGCAACCTCGGGTTGGGCGAATGCACCGCAGCACAGTGCGGGTTCTCCCCATGCAAACGCCCTGCCGTATCGTGGACGGGAGATCACGCGATGAGGCTCGCGAAACGTCCGCGCCCTAGCGCGGACTAATGGCCTCTACCTGCACGGATGCGGTCAAAAGGTGGAGGCATTCTGTGTCTGGCAACCCGTCTGGCCTTCGCGGCGCGTCGCCGGCGCTGAAGTTCGTGCTGATGGTCGGCGTCATGAGCTTTTTCGCCGATTTCACCTACGAGGGCTCGCGGTCAGTCATCGGCCCGTACCTGGGCACGCTCGGCGCGGGGGCGCTGGCGATCGCGGTGATCAGCGGGCTCGGCGAGTTCCTCGGCTACGGGCTGCGGTTGTTCTCCGGCCGGGCCGCGGATCGGACCGGCCGGTACTGGCCGATCACGATCAGCGGCTACGTGGTCCAGATGGCAGCGGTCCCGCTGCTCGCGCTGGCCGGCAACTGGCAGGTCGCGGCGCTGCTGATCATCGCCGAGCGGGTCGGCAAGGCGACACGCAACCCGCCGCGGGACGCGATGCTCTCGCATGCCGCCAAGGAGATGGGATACGGCTGGGGTTTCGGCGTGCATGAGGCGCTGGACCAGCTCGGCGCGCTGTTCGGCCCACTGCTCGTTGCCCTGGTCCTGGCGGTGAGCCAGCATGACTACAAGCTCGCGTTCGCGGCGCTCGCGGTTCCTGCGCTGATCACGCTCTCGCTGGTGCTGGTGGCGCGCACGTTCTTCCCGCGGCCGCAGGACCTGTCCTCAGGGCCGGCCGAGGTGACGACATCTGGCCTTCCCCGGGTGTTCTGGGTATACCTGGCCGGCGCCGCGCTGGTGGCTGCCGGGCTGGCGGACTTCCCGCTGGTCGCCTTCCACTTCCAGCAGGCTCACCTAGTGTCGGCACCGATCGTGCCGGTGTTCTACGCGGTAGCGATGGCGGTCAGCGGCACCGGCTCGCTCATCTTCGGACGGCTGTACGACAAAGCCGGAATCGGCGTGCTGATCCCGCTCACCGCCGCCGGGGCCGCGTACGCACCGCTGGTCTTCCTGGGCGGGACATGGGCCGCGCTCGCGGGGGTGGCGCTGTGGGGCCTGAGCATGGGCGTACAGGAGTCGATCATCCCGGCCGCGGTGGCGCCGATGGTCTCACCGGACCGCAGGGCCTCGGCATACGGCCTGTTCACCGGTGTCTACGGCACGGCCTGGGTGCTGGGCAGCGTGGTGATCGGAGCGCTGTTCGGCGTGTCGCTGGGAGCGGTGACGGCGTTCGCCGTCGCCGCGCAGCTCGCCGCGATCCCGTTCATCCTGGCGGTCCGCCGCCTGATCACAGGCGGCCGCCATCCGGCCTGAGGCCAGGCGCTGCGGGCAGCCCGCCGGTCCTGCCGTGGGAGAACCCCGGTTCAACGCGATGGGGAATGGGCCTGACCGGGCCTGCCAGACGGGGCGCGCGTCGCGATCGGTCTCATGGTCACCATCCGCTGCCGCGTCCGCGGCGGCGGGGGCCTTAGAGTGGGCTGAAGGCGATGGGGCCCGTCGGTGAAACCGCCTTGAGGCTGATGGCTCCTGTTGACTGCGCTTCGGCGTGGACAGGAGCATGCGATGGTCCATGACGGCACGGAGGATCTGACAGAGCAGCCCGCGGCTGACTTGCCCCGGCCATTCGCCAGCCTGCTGACAGCTGAGCCGGCCGAGTCAGGTGAGCCGGCCGGACAGACCGAGCCCGCCGAGCCGGCGGACGATGAGATCATCACCGACCTGCGGCTGGACCAGGTCATCGAGGCTGTCGCCGGCCGCCAGGAGGAACGCCAGCTGGTGGCCGGGCTACTCAGCCGGCCGGTCGGCGACATCGACACCCTGACGTACCGGCATGAGGTCTTCAGGGACCTGGAAGACGCCGTCCTGTTCGAGGCGGCCACGACCTTCGCCGGTCACATGAGCCAGGTGCACGCGCATATTGACCAGCTAGCCAAGATGAGGTCCGCCCAGCAGCGCGAGGGCTGGTTCCTTGACGCGGCCGTGATCTACTGCGACGCCGCCAGGACCCTCGCTGCCACCCTGGCCTCCCGGCCCCTCGCCTCGCGCGCTCTGCAGGCATTCCGCGGCTACCTCGCGGCCTACCTCGCCTCCGCGGAGTTCACCAGGCTCGCTTCCGACACTGCGGACCGCAGGAACGATCTCGCCCGGATCAGGTACCTGGTCCGGGTCAAGGGCCTGCGGGTCGAGGTCAGCAGGTATGACGGCGAACCGGACTACAGCGCGGAGATCGAGGAGACGTTCGAACGCTTCCGGCAGGGCGCGGTGAAGGACTACCGGGTCGCGTACCGCGGCTGGCCGGGCATGAATCATGTGGGCGAGTACATCCTTGAGCTGGTGGCGCAGCTGTTCAGCGACGAGTTCTCCGCGCTGGAAGACTATTGCCGCCGCCATGCCCGGTTCGTGGATCTGAAGATCCGGCGGTTCGGGCGTGAGCTCCAGTTCTACCTGGCGTACCTGGACTACATCAGGCCGCTGCGCGCGGCCCGCCTCAGCTTCTGCCTTCCGGAAGTCAGGGCCGATTCCAAGGAGATCTTCGCCCGCGACACCTTCGACCTGGCGCTCGCGGCCCGGCTGGTGCCCCACAGCACGCCGGTCGTCGCCAACGACTTCGAGCTGCACGATCCCGAGCGAGTGATCGTCGTCTCCGGGCCCAACCAGGGCGGGAAGACCACGTTCGCCAGGACCTTCGGCCAGCTTCACCACCTGGCCAGCACCGGATGCCCGGTCCCGGGCAGCGCTGCGCGGCTCTACCTGTCCGACCGGATCTTCACCCACTTCGAGCGGGAAGAAGATATCGCCGATCTGACCGGGAAGCTGGAAGACGACCTGCTGCGGATCCAGAAGGTCCTGCAGGCGGCGACGCCACGCAGCATCGTCATCATGAACGAGATCTTCACGTCCACGACGCTCAGCGATGCTCGGTTCCTGGGCCGGAAGGTACTGGAGAAGGTCGCCGAACTCGACCTGCTCTGCGTCTACGTGACCTTCATCGACGAGCTGGCCTCCTTCGGGGACACCGTGGTCAGCATGGCCAGCACGATCGTGCCAGAGAATCCAGTCCAGCGGACGTACAAGGTGGTGCGCAAGCCGGCGGATGGGCTGGCCTACGCCCTGGCCATAGCGGACAAGCACCGCGTCACCTATGAGCAGCTGCGGGGGCGGATCGCGCTATGAAGGCCTACCTGCTGTATCAAGACCAGGACTTCGACCTCTCCGGCGAGCTTCCGCCCAACGCGGGCGACCTCAATCAGGACCTGGAGCTGGCCGTGCTGCTCGGCGCGATGGCGGGAGGCGACAAGTTCCTGTACGACATCTCCACGAAGGTGCTGCTGACAAGCCTCACCGACATCGACGCGATCCGCTATCGCCAGCGCGTTCTCGCTGACTGCATCGCCGAGCCTGACATCATCCGCGAGATGTATGGCATCGCCGTGGGTGCGCTGCAGGATAAGCGCAGCGTGTGGGGGTTCCTCACGTCGCAGAACCCCTCATCCATCCTCGCCGCCGCGGTCGGGCAGCTCGAGGTGCTGATCGTCCGGCTCAGGCAGCTGCGCAGGGTCGCCGACGAGCACGGCGACAAGTTCCGCTCCGACGGGCTAACGACGTTCCTCCGCACCGTCCAGCGGGAGCTGGACGACGAGTACTTCGAGACGCTCGGTCGGCACCTCAAGCAGTTGCGGTTCTCCGGCGGCGAGCTGATGAGCGCACAACTCGAGCGGGATAACCGTGGGGTCAACTACGTGCTCCGCTCGGGGAATGCCGGGCGGAGCTGGCGGGAGCGGATCGGGATCGCGCCACGAACGGTCTACTCCCTCGCGATCTCGCCACGGGACGACGCCGGCGCCCAGGCGCTGTCCGAGATAGTCAGCCGGGCGATCAACCTCGTCGCCAACGCTGCGGCGCAGTCGGCCGACCATGTCTCCAGCTACCTCACCATGCTGCGCGCCGAACTCGGGTTCTACGTCAGCTGCCTGAACCTGCACGACCGGCTCGTGGCCGCTGGACAGCCGGTGACGTTCCCTGAGCCGGCGGCTCCGGCTGGCTGCGAGCTGACCTGCGCGGGCCTGCGCGACGCCTGTCTGGCCCTGCGGATCGAGCACGTCGTCGGCAACGATGTCGAGGGTGACGGCATGCCGCTGGTGCTCATCACCGGCGCCAACTCCGGCGGCAAATCCACGTTCCTGCGCAGCGTCGGCGTGGCCCAGCTCATGATGCAATGCGGCATGTTCGTGGCGGCCAGCGCGTTCCGGGCCAGCGTCTGCGAGGGGATCTTCACCCACTTCATCCGCGAAGAAGATCGCGAAATGATCAGCGGGAGGCTCGACGAGGAACTCACCAGGATGAGCGCCATCGCCGACCAGATCAGCCCGCACTGCCTGATCTTGTTCAACGAGTCATTCGCGGCGACCAACGAACGGGAAGGATCCGAAATCGGCCGCCAGGTCGTGACCGCGCTCCTGGAAGCCGGCATCAGGGTTTTCTTCGTGACCCACCACTTTGACCTGGCCGACGGCTTCCGCCGCCGGCACGCGCACCGAACCCTGTTCCTCCGGGCGCCGCGTCAGCCCGACGGGCGGCGAGACTTCAAGCTCACCATCGCCGAGCCGCTCCCTACCAGTTTCGGTGCGGACATCTACTACCGCATCGGCGGATGGCTAGGCGCTGCCGACACGATCAGGAGCTGACCATCGAAGTGGCGGCAGAGCCGTTCAGTCCTTGTGCCGAGAAGACGCGCCAGAAGGCCCATGCAGCTGCTTCGTCCCACCACCAGCAGATCGGCGCGATGCGCAGCCGCGGCAGCGGCCAGTTGCTGCGCGAGATTCCCGATGCGTATCTCGGAGCGCACAGCGACACCATGTGCGGCGGCGTAGGCTTCGGCAGCCCACAGCCACAGATGGCAGCTGTCCTTGCTGCGCTCGTGCTCCTCGTCGATCTCGGCGACCGAACCGCCATCCAGCCACGGCCGATGCTGCGCGACGGCGACCACGATGAGCCTGGCACCCTCGAGCTGCGCGAGACGCACAGCCTCCTCCAGGGCCCGGCGAGCTGACGCCGAGTCATCGTAGGCGACGACAATCCTGCGTAACACGCCTTTAGTGTGCTCGCGTCCGGCTCCGGCGGGAAGCGCTCGGCCGCAGTTCGCCCGGCAGCGGATCCCGTCTGATCGGCCGCGGGGTCTTCAGGCCGCGCAAATGGACGCCCCGGCAGCCGTCTGGTGATCCTCTGGTGCGTCAGGCGGCGACAGTGTTACGGTTGGGGCGATTGCGCGATGAGGCTCGCGTACCGCCGGTTTCTGTGCCCGGCTGATGGCCTCTACCTGTGAGCGACCCGGCGCATGCCGGATTGGACAGGCGGAGGCTCAGTTGCCCTACCTCATTCAAGTGCTGCAGAGCCTGGTTGTCATCATATTCGCGCCGCTGTATGCGGGCGTGATCACGCGGGCCGAGGCGGTCGTCGGCTCCAAGCGCGGTCCGAGTGTGCTGCAGCCATACCGGGACCTGGCGAAGCTGCTGCGTAAGGGCAGCACGTTCAGCGATCAGGCGTCGTGGATCTCGCGCGGCGCGCCGTTCGTGGCGTTCGCCTGCTACCTGACCGTCTCGGCGATCGTGCCGGTGATCACCAACACGCCGCTGCCGCTGGCTTTCCTCGCCGACCTGATCGGCGGCGCATTCGTCCTTACGCTGGCCAGCTTTGTGATCTCGCTGGCCGGGCTGGACACTGCCAGTCCGTACGGCGGACTGGGGGCAAGCCGGGCGAGCTGGATCGGCAGCATGGCCGAGCCCGCGCTGATCCTGGTGTTCTTCACCGTCGGCGCGGTATCGGCGTCGGACAACCCGTACCTGATGAACCACGCCATCGCCGGGTCGCCGTATGCCCTGGTGCTGCCGACTCATCTGCTGGGCCTGGTCGCGTTCTTCATGATCGTGCTGGTCGAGAACGGCCGGATCCCGATCGAGAACCCTGGTGTGAGCACGGAGATCTCGATGATCGAGGAAAGCCGGGTGCTGGAGTACTCAGGCCGGGAGTACGCGCTGGTCAAGTGGGGCAGCTGGATGAAGTTCTTCCTGCTGTCCTCGGTGTTCATGAACGTATTCGTGATCCCGTGGGGGCTGGGCACGTCGACCGATCTGGCCGGCGCGCTGCTGGCCATCCCGGTCCTGCTCGGCAAGCTAGCGCTGTGCGGCCTGGCGATCGTGATCGTGGATACCTCGTTCGCCAAGCTGCGGTTCTTCCGCATCGCGGAATTCCTGGGCGCGGCGTTCCTGCTGGCGCTGGTCGGTATCGCGACCTCCTACGTGATCGGGGTGTGAGGCCGCCGTGGAGAAGCTCGCCGCGACCAGCCCGGCCGGGGTGCTGCTTGACCTGTCCGGCGTGCTGATCTTGCTGCTGGCGTTCGCGTGCCTGGGCTCGAAGCTGTTCAACAGGTACGTGGCCTACTACGGAGCACAATCCGTCGTACTGGCCTTCGCCGCCGGCGTCGCCGCCTCGACCTTCCACAGCATCCAGCTATGGGTCCTGGCCGGATTCACCCTCGCCATCAAGGGGATCGGGATCCCGCTCGCGACCCGCAGGCTCCTGCTGCGGCGGCTCGCGCTGGGCCGGGACGCGGCCATCTCCGCCGGCCTGTCCACGTCCCTGATCGCCGGCGGCGGGCTGACCGCGTTCGCCTACCTGGTCACCCGGCCTCAGCTGCTCCCGCACGGAGTGGTGGCGGCCGCCGTGGTACCCCTGTCCACGGCGGTGATCCTGCTCGGCGCGCTGGCCATGGTGCTGCGCCGTCATACTGTCGCCCAGCTGATCGGCTGGCTGATCGTCGAGAACGGGGTGTTCCTCGGCGCGATCACCCTCGTGGCGACGTTCCCGTTCATCGTGGAGGCAGGCATCTTCCTCGACATCGCAGCCGGAGTGCTGATCATGCTCGTGTTCGTGTCCGGCCTGACCCGCGAGCTCGCCGAGGCGAGCGCGGCCGAGCTGAGGGGACTGCGCGGATGACCGCCCTGGCTGTGCTCATCGTCGCCGGCCCGCTGGCCGGGCCGCTCGCCGCCGCGATGCGCGCCCGGGCCCGGGTGGCCGGCCTGGCCAGCGTGGCAGGCGCGCTCGTCTCGCTCGCCGCCGCTATCGCGCTGCTGGCTGCCCAGCTGCACCGGGCACCGCTGCGCGGCTGGGCCGGGTTCTTGTACGTGGACTCGCTCAGCGGTTTCTTCCTGCTCACCGTCGCCGGGGTGACCCTGCTCGCCGCAGCGGGGTCGGTCGCCTACCTGTCGGCGGAAGAGGACGCGGGCACGCTGAGCGCCTTCCAGGTCCGGCTGTATTTCATCTTCTTCGGGCTGTTCGCCGCCCTGATGCTCGCCTCGCTGGAGACCGGCAACCTCGGCCTGCTGTTCGTGCTGGTCGAGGCGAGCACCCTGGCCAGCGCGGCGCTGGTCGGGCTGGAAGGCAAGGCACGCTCGCTGGAAGCCGCCTGGAAGTACGTGATCATCAGCTCGCTGGGCGTGACCATCGCGCTGGCCGGCACCCTGTTCCTGTTCTACGCGGGCAGCGCCCTGCACCTCACCTCCGATCAGCGGCTGACCTGGCCGTACCTGTTCGCGCACGCCGCGGCCCTGGCCCCCCAGCCGCTCCGGCTCGCGTTCCTGCTGGCTGTCGTCGGCTACGGCACCAAGGTCGGTCTCGCGCCCATGCACACCTGGCTGCCGGACGCGCACGCCGAGGCGCCAAGCCCGGCAAGCGCGATGCTGTCCGCCGCGCTGCTTAACACCGGCATGTACGCGATTATCCGCTTCCTGGCGATCACGCAGGCCAGGCTCGGCGGCACCTTCCCGCGGGTAGTACTGCTGGCCTTCGGGTTCGCCTCGGTGGTGGTCGGCGTGCTGTTCATGGTCAGGAAGGGAAACTTCAAACGCCTGTTCGCCTACTCCTCGGTCGAGCACATGGGGATCATCGCTGTCGCACTCGGGTTCGGCGGGGTGCTCGGCCTGTACGGGGCGCTGCTGCACACCCTCAACCACGCGATCGCCAAGGCCGTGCTGTTCCTGGGCAGCGGCGATGTCGCGCTGCGCTATAAGACGCGCGAGGCGGCGGGAGTGCGCGGTCTGCTGACGGCCGCGCCGGTCGCCGGGGCCGCGCTGCTGCTGGGGTCGCTGGCCGTGCTCGGCTCGCCGCCGTTCGGCCTGTTCCTGTCGGAGCTGACCATAGTCCGGGCCGGCTTCGCCCGGGCCAGCCCGGTGCTGCCCCTGCTGCTGCTGGCCCTGCTGGCCATCGCGTTCATCGCCTTCGCCCGGACCACGATGGGCATGGCCACCGGGCACGAGGCCGTGCCGGAGGATCCGTACCAGGGGCGGGCCGCGCACTGGACCTCGGCCATCCCCCTGGTTGTCGGCCTCGCCGCCCTGCTCGCGCTCGGGCTGTGGATCCCGGCCGGGCTGAATACCGCGATCATGCACTCGATGGCGGCGATCACGTGACCGCCGTGCAGCCCGGACCCGCGGGATCCCTGGCCAGCCTGCTTGGCGCAGTCAGCGGAGCAAGCTTCGCCGAAGCCGGGAACGCGGTGACGGTCCGGATACCGGTCGCGCAGCTGGAGACCGCGGTGCACCACCTGGCCACGACCGGCGCCAGGCTGGCGGACCTGTTCGCGGCCGGCCAGGACCCGGCTGTCCTGCACCTGGTCTGGGCACTGGACGCGCAGCAGCAGTACCTCATCGTGCAGGCCGATGTCACCGGCGATGAATACCCGCCGCTCTCTGACATCGCGCCCGCGGCGTTTGCCGAGGAATGCGAGATTTATGAGCAGTTCGGCATCCGGCCCGCTACCGGCAAGCCGCTCAACCGGGTCGCCCTGCCGCCGCACGCTGGCCCGGACTTCCCCCGGCTTGGGCACCGGCCGGGACAGGCCCCGGCCGAAATCCACGCGCCGCACACGGTCGGCGGGCACGCGTTCGAGTTCCCGTTCGGCCCGGTCCGCCAGGTCGGCATGGAATCCCTCTACTACGGGCTGGTGACCAGCGGCGAGGAAATCGTCGACCTGTACCTGTTCACCTGGCACAAGCACCGCGGCCTGGAATGGCGGCTGCGCGGCCGTACTCCGCGGGACGCGCTCTTCCACGTAGAACGGACCGAGGGCCTGAGCGCCATCGCCATGAGCTGGGCGTTCACCGCTGCCGTGGAGGCCGCGCTCGGCGTCGACCCGCCGTCGGCAGCACAGCGCACCCGCGCGGTCGCGCTGGAACTGGAGCGCCTGTACAACCACGCGGCGGCCACCGCGGCGCTCTGCCAGGCCACCGGGTTGAGCATCGGCCAGTCCGCGGCGGAGATCGCGCTGGAGCGGCTGCTGCGGCTCAATGCGGCCGTGTTCGGCCACCGGTACCTCTTCGGCGTGATGGAAACGGGCGGTGTGCGGCGCGCCCCGGACGCGGCCGAGCTGCGCGGGCAGCTGCCCGCCGCCCAGTCCGAGCTGTGCCGCGCCGCTGACGCGCTGCTGGCCACGAACTCCTTCCTTGACCGGCTGGAAGCGTGCGGCATCGTCACCACCGAGCAAGCGCGCCGGCTCGGCCTGGTGGGGCCGGTCGCACGGGCGGCCGGAGTGAGCATCGACACGCGCCTGGACCAGCCGGCCCCGCCCTATTTCCAGCATCCGCCGGCGGTAGCCGCTCGTACCAGCGGTGACGTGCTGGCCAGGTTCGGTGTCATGCACGACGAAGCAGCCGAGTCGGTGCGTCTCATCGGCGACCTGCTTGACGCTGGCGCCGGTGCCGGGACGGCGAACGTGCCATCCACCGGCGGCAGCGGGCTCGGCTGGGCTGAGTCATCCCGCGGCGAGGCGCTGGCGTGGGTCGCGCTCGGCGCGGACGGCCGGATCAGCCGGGCCCGGCTGCGCCCGGCCTCAGTCAGGAACTGGCGCGGTTTCGACGACGCCTGCCGTTCGCAGAACGTCTTCACCGACGTTCCCATCATCGAGGCGAGCTTCTGGCTCACCGTCGCAGGAACAGCACGCTGAGGCAAAGGTGAATGCCCAATGACATTGTGGTTCCTGCGGGGGCTGCGCCGCGGCGTGGTGACCACCTGGTACCCCGCCCGGCCCGACAGCTCCGCCGCCAGCCTGCCCACGCCCCCGGTATTCCGTGCCGATGTCCTGGACCGGGCGACAGCCGACCGGCTCGTCGAGGTCTGCCCGAGCCGGGCTCTGCGCCGTGAATCCGACACGCTGATCTTCGATCTGGGCGCGTGCACGGCCTGCGGCCGCTGCCAGGACGCCGCGCCGGAGGCAGCCACGCCGAGCGGGGAGTTCGAGCTGGCCGCCACCAGCCGCGCGCATCTGGTCAAGCGCATCCCGCTGCTGCGAGAGGCACGCTCATGACCGCAAGCAACCCGTCCATTCGGGGCCAACGGGACGGCGCATCAGCTCAGGCAGCGGAAAGCGGGTCAGGCACGGACGCCGAGCAGAAGGCCGCGGACCAGCTCAGGCAGCGGATCGCCAGCCAGTTCCGCCGCAGCCTGCATATCAGAACCCTGGACACCGGCTCATGCGCCGCGTGCGAGCAGGAGATCCGGCTGCTCGCCGCCCCGCATTACGACCTGCACCGGCTCGGCCTGTTCTTCACGCCCGCGCCCCGGCACGCGGACCTGCTGATGGTCACCGGCCCGGCGATCCGGGCCTTCGACGTGGCGGCCCGCAAGACCTACGAGGCCATGCCCGGGCCCAAGATCGTCGTCGCCACGGGCGCATGCGCGCTCGGCGGCGTCTACCCATCTGACGCCTTCATGCACGGCTCGGTCAGCGAGATCCTGCCGGTGGACGTCTGGATCCCGGGCTGCCCGCCCAGCCCGCTGGCCCTGCTCCAGGGCCTGCTCGTGGCCGTCGACCGGCTGGCTGAGAAAGTGGCTGATCTGACCTTCGCCGCCGATGGCCCGACCGTGGAGGTGCCCGAGTGAACGCGCTGACCTGGTTCTACCTGGCCGCGGCAGGATGGGGGCTGGCCGCCGCCACCGTCCTGGCCGGCCGCGGCGCCCAGCTCGCTATCCGGGTAGCATGCGCGCTTTCCGGCCTGGCCGGGGCCGCGGCACTGGCGGGCGGAGCGTCCGCCCTGTGGTGGGGTGACTCGCGAGTCATCACCGCGGGCGGATCGGTGGTCGTCGGGACGCTGCAGCTGCAGGCGACCAGCCTCGGCGGCATCTTCGCCGCCCTCCTCGGGCTGGTCGCGGTGGCGATCGCCGCGTTCGCACCCCGTTACCACCAGGCCGGACCCGGCACCGGGATCTACCTGGGCGTGTTCAATCTCGCCCTGGCCGCGTGCCTGGCTGTGCTGGCCGCAGCCAACGTCGTGACGTTCCTGGTCGCGTGGGAATCCGTGGCCCTGCTCTGCTACCTGCTGATCCTGCGCAACCCGGGGCGGCCCGAGGCCGCCGCCGGCGCGTTCTGGTTCCTGGCCCTGTCCGAGGCCGGCTTCGTGCTGGTCGTCGCCGCCTTCGTCATCCTGGCAGCCAAGACCCATACGATGCAGCTTGACCTGATCGCGGCCCGCGCTCACCTCGTCCCGGCCGGCTGGCGGGACGCCGCCTACCTGCTAGCCCTGACCGGATTCGGGTTCAAGGCGGGCCTGGTCCCGCTGCATGTCTGGCTGCCCGAGGCGCACCCGGTCGCACCCGCCGACGGCTCGGCGTTCCTGTCTGGCCTGGTGGTCAAGCTCGGCGCCTACGGCATCGCGCTGTTCGCGTTCCGCCTGCTGCCCGTCGGCCCAGCCTGGGTGGGACTGCTCACCATGGCCGCCGGAGCGGTCACCGCCGCGATCGGCATCTTGTACGCGATGAACGAGCGCGACCTGAAGCGGTTCCTCGCGTACTCCACGATCGAGAACACCGGGATCATCGTCACCGCGTTCGGCGCGGCGATGATCTTCGGCGCCTACCGGCAGCGCGCCCTGTGGGCATTCCTGCTGCTCGCCGGGCTGTACCACGTCGCCAACCACGGCACCTACAAGACCTTGCTGTTCCTGGAGGCCGGGGTCGTCGAGCACGCCACCGGTACCAGGGACATGGACCGGCTCGGCGGACTGATCCACCGGCTGCCCCGCAGCGCCGTCATCACCCTGGTCGGCACGCTGGGCATCGCCACGCTCCCGCCGCTGAACGGCTTCGTCAGCGAATGGCTGATCTTCCAGGGACTGTTCCAGGGCTTCCGCACCGGCAGTCACCTGATCGGCATCCTGATCGTCGTCGCCGCGGCCGCTCTGGGACTGACCGGAGGCCTGGCCATCTACGCGTTCGTGCGCGGCTTCGGCATCCCGTTCCTCGGAATGCCACGCACCCGGCAGGCCCGCGAGGCCGCCGAGCACGGCCAGCCGGTGGCCGGGCCCGCGCTGCTCGCCGTCAGCTGCGCCGCGCTCGCGGTCGGGGCGCCGCTCGTCATCCTGGCGCTATCCCGCGCCGTCGGCACGGTCACGGGAGTGGCGCTGCGGCCAGTCCTGCTGCCTGGCAACCTCACCGTCATCCCCGCTCACACCGACTTCTCCGCGTTCTCGCCGACCTACCTCGCCGTGTTCCTCGTCGCCGTGACGGTCGTGCCGGTGCTGATCTACCTGGCGGGCAGGCCACGTGCCGACTCAGTCACCGCGAGTGTCTGGGACGGCGGAATGGTCACGTTCAAGCCCCGGATGCAGTACTCAGCCATGACCTTCTCCGCACCCACCAGGGTCACCTTCGACGCCCTCTACCGGCCATCGGTATCACTGCACCGCGCATCCGACGACCCCGCCGGGCGCTCCGGGCCGGTGCACTACGAAACCGAGGTGACGCCCGTCTTCGAGCGCTACCTCTACCGGCCAGTCATCCGCGCCGTCGAATGGCTCGCCGACCTGGTCCGCCCGATCCAGTCCGGCGATGTCAACCTGTACCTGTTCTACGTATTCGCGATGATAATCCTCGCCTACCTGCTCGGCGCTCTCTGACATAGGCAGCCAGCCACGAGCGAACTAACATCGGTCATAACGGCGGAGGGGCTCGCCGGCCGACGGCGCCCAGCCCGCGCCAGTGCGCCAGTCCCCGACGCGCTGCTGGCCGACCTCTACCTGCGTCATCGGCTCGCATGCGGTCAGATCTCGACGATAACCGGGATCCCGGCCCGGACCATCCGGGATCGGCTTGTCGCCTCCGGCGTCCGGATGCGAACACGTGGCCGGCTCAACCGGGAAGACCGGCTCGCCGTCGCGCCAGACGTGCTCGCCAGGATGTATGTGCGTGCCGGACAATCCGCTGAAGAGATCGGCCGGATCCTCGGTGTCTCCCGCGGGATCGTGCTCCGGACAGCCCACGACCAGGGGCTGCCCGTGCGCATGGACGGACCCCCGCCAAGCCACGGGCCGACTGAGATCGAGCTCATCAACGCGCTCTACGGATCCGCGGACGTGCAGCGGGTTCTCACACGGCACGGTCTGCGCCAGGTACCGCCAGGGGGCCCGTCTGGCAGCGGTTCCCCATCCCGGCGCAGCTCAGCCGCGATCTGGCCGAAGAGCTTTATGTGTGCTGCGGCCTTGCCACCGCCCACATCGAGCTCCTGACCGGCCAGCCCGCTGCCCCGATAGGCAAGCTCCTGCGCTCGGCAGGCGTGGTGCTGCATCACCAGGTGGCAGATCTCCCTTCCTGCGCCAGTGGAGGGCCAGTCAACCCGATCGGGACAGGCGTCGTGATCGCCCGGAAGAATGACAGCACAGCTTGACTTCAGATCGGCAGAGCCGATGAAGTTGTGCGCTGACATGTGATGGCTGCGCCCACCGGGATCGCCCGCGTGGCTGGTCCGCGGCGAGATTGGCACACATGGACTTCGTTCCTGGCCGAAGGCGCTGGCCGCAGAGGCGGGAGGCATCCCTGGGAATCAACGGGGTGCGACCGCCCTGGCTGGGCTGTCTCAAGTGGGGTGACGTTCCCGGTGCAGCCGAAAGGGTTGTGCCGTCTTGGCGGCCGGACTATCCGGCGGCCAGCGGGGTGGCGCGTCCCGGCCGACGCAGGCGGGACAGGGACCACGGGACGGGGCTGGCCGACCGGGTTATCCGGGGTCGCGACCGGCGGATGGACGGGCCGGGACGGCTGCGGGACGGTGCTCCAGGATGCCGGATAGAAGCTTGACGGCGATGAGCAGCGCGAGGGCTGGCCATCCGGCGATGATCCGGCTGATGGCACCCAGCTCGGCAGCGGCTATGTTGGCGGCCAGGCTCGCCGCGGTGTCGATCGTCAGAGCGGCCCAGGGCAGGCCAACCTGAGCGGCAACCGTTGCGGCGGTCTGCGAGCAGAACCAGGGAAGCGACGATCTCGACGCCATCTACCGAGAGCGGGAAGGCGTGAGCGTGCCACCCGGCATCGCCGTGCGCGGCGGCGAGCTGCAGCAAATGGCTGTAGCTGATGTGCCCCGGCGATGCCGGCCAGCCCGGCGACCGTCATTCCGGCGGCCCGGCTGATCCACCTGTCGGCCGGGGTCGGGGTCGGCGCGGGGGTGTTCTGCGGGGCGGCGGGGCGGTTCACCGGGCACCCTTAACGGCCCGTGACCTGCTCAGATGTACGGGTACGGGGTCGCCTTCGATGAGCGTGAAGTGGTTCGCATGGTGGGACGTTAGCTCCACCATCGCGGCCTTACTCGCACCCTGACCCGCAAGGGCGGTGCAGAGCAGGTCCGCGAGGGATACCTCGCCCGAAGCGGTGCTTCCACCAGGGAGATGCCGCTTCGGCATTCCATCGCCTCGTCCACGGCCTCGTCAGGGCTGGTGAGGCTCGACTCTCTGCGGGCGTAGACGATGGTAGTAAAGGGCTCAAGCGACCACACAGCCAACTACAAGCGACTGATGGATATCGCGGACAGGTTCGGCATTACGGTACCCGAGGGGAGATAGTCAGCTGTTACTGAGAATTTCGCAGACGGTGCAGTCTGATCGTCAATCATCACTGGTGCATTATCGACGGAAACGAAGTCGATGTGATCTTGTCATGCTTTGTTAAGGGATATTTGGCAGTAGCTCGGGGAGGCGTTTTTAGTTCGAGCTGGATAGGTACGATCTTCCTCCTCGTCAGTCCATCCTCTAGGCCCATTCAATCACTTGACCACGTTATAGCTCAAGTGTCTGAGTATGACCCCGCTGAGCAGATCTCGCCAGGGCGTTATTCCTGGACAGGCACCGGGGATGTTGCCCTCGTTGACCGTATACACATGAGCCAGTTTACCCGGGTTTAGATTGCCCTTTACAATCTCGTCTGAGCCACTACAGCTGACTTGATCAGTGAAAGCCAGCGAACCGTTGATAGCCCAAGTCTTCGAGAAGACGACACCTGCCAGGCCAACAGCGACGGTCTGAACGACACCAAGAGAGCCATGTGGTCCGAGGAAGGGCCACCAGTTGAAGCCCTCTACTTGACTGCTGGCTTGAGGGTCTGACTTGTTAGACGGGACCAAGGTATATTCCACACTGCGGGCGTAGCTTGAGGGCACCGCACTCAGCGGGGGTTTCGTCAGGTTTGGTGCTGTCGGCGGTGCAGTCGCAGACGCGGTAGCGGCGCTGCTCGACGTGGGATGTGAGCCACTGCTGGGGGTGGTGGTGCTTGACCCGCAGCCAGCCGCCAAGGTCAGCAGCGCCATACTGCTGATGACCGCGATTCTGTTCACCGGATGGGGCCTTCTTGTCGAGGACGGAGGCGAGGAGGTAGCGGAGTAACATCTCGCGGATGTGTAGATGATCGAACAGTCAAGACATCAAAGGCCATTGGACTCTCCCGTCACCTGCTTCGAGGGAAGCGCTTCATGCCCCGCTCACACCGGCTGACAGCTCACCGGCTGGCCAGAGGACGGGTCGGGCACGGTGAAGGGCAGGTGGGCGTAGACCATCAGGATGTCCGTGCCGCCACAATTTCCGGCATTTGGCCCGCTGGTAGTCGTCGTTGGATAGACCATCCCGGTAAAGGTGAAGCCGAGAGAAGAGAACTGCCAGGAGTCGGCTTCGGCCGTGCTGACGGTCGGCTGCTGGTTGGTCAGGACTTGGGAGAGAATCCAGATCGGATAGCGATCGACAGAATGCGGGGGGACATCCAAAAGGATCGGACCATAGTCCTGCTGACACTGCCACTGGCCATTCAAATCGATGGCCACCACCCCTTGCCAGTTGCCGCCGCTAACCATCTGGTCGGTGAGCAGATTCAGTTGTTGGTCCAGACTGCCTTGCAGGTAGGCGATGACCAGCTCACCGGCCGAGTAAGCCGTCTGGGAGATAGTGGCCGGATCGGTGATGTTGCAGCCGCTCAGGACCGCTTGCGGTGGCGGTTTGTACTGAATCGGTCCGACTTTGTAGCCAACTTCGATGGTCGTGCCGCCGCCGGATTCGGTGATCGTGCCAGCCAGCCTGAGCTGACTGGAGGCAGCTACCGCTGCCGACGAGGCCGAACTGGTCGGTGGCGAAGATGCACCTGTCCCTGATGAACTGCTTGAGCCGCAGCCCGCGGCTAAGGCTAGTAGTACCGCACTGGTACAGACGGTGACCAATTTCACGTTAGAGGCTCCTTTTAGAGGATCAGTCCGCTTGGTTAGGCTTAGAACGCGTACGTCTGTCAGTGGCCCGCCCGAGCCTAACAGGACGTATAGTCATGGGACGGATCGTCTCTGGATTTAGCTGGTTGGGACGTATGTAGTTGTGGGCCATGACGGCCGAACCCATCTCTCCGGCGGCGCAAGCCTTCGGTGAACGTGTCCGGGCCCGCCGTCATGAGCTGGGCGAGAGTCAGGAAGCACTGGCCGATGCCTGTGGCCTCCACTGGACCTTCGTTGGCCATGTCGAGAGAGGTCGGCGCAACGTATCCCTGCACAACATTCTCAAGCTGGCCCACGGGCTGAAGATCGATCCATGCGAGCTGGTGCGCGGGCTGAAGGCGCCTCCTGATCACGAATGATGGCGTGCGTGCGGCCGTCGCTTTGGCCCAGATGGCCAGGACACGTCGGATGATGCCTGTAGGGCACGGGCGTATCCCGTATGCAACGACGGTTGATGCCGGTCTGGCTGGACGCCTCGATGAGCTTGGCCTCGATCAGGCCGCGCTTGATCTCGCCGTAGCGGCCTGTGCTGATGCCCGATATCTCCATCAGCCGGTGTTGCGCATATAGCTCGATAACTCGGCCAACGGTGGCTAGGGAGCCATCGATGCCATTGACTAAAGCCGTAAGCGTCTGACGGGTGAGAATCGGTGCCAGGCATTCGATCGGACAATCCCTGTTTATGGCGTCCATCAATTCTCGCTTTCCTAATTACTTGGAAGTGGGCGAAATAGAGAAGTCCGAATCCTGAACGGTCTTATTTACTCTCGAACCAGCAGCTCGCACCACACAACCTTGAACTGGGAGCCCATACGTCCGACACCCCAGCGGTTGCTGAGGGCAGCGACGACCAGCAGACCTCGGCCACGCTCGATGTCGTTAGTGGCTTGGGGAGCCAAGTCAAAATGCTCGACGCACTGGTCCCATGCTTCGATGAGCAACTGCTGCTCATTGGCTAGCAATCGAAGGACTATGGGCGGACGATCTTTGAGCGTC
>Ga0209415_10006711_pt1 | contig 20331 bp, 20 predicted proteins | sample PeaSoiSIISIP2007_FD_187696 | JGI IMG/M metagenome (GOLD analysis project Ga0209415, IMG submission 187696) | Peat soil microbial communities from Weissenstadt, Germany - SII-SIP-2007 (SPAdes) (version 2) | ecosystem: Environmental > Terrestrial > Soil > Wetlands > Peat | place: Germany...
CCGTGGATCCGGCCGGAGGGCCGCCGACCGAGACGGCCTGATCCGTCGATCCGCCGCCGCCGGTCGTCCCGCTGACGGCACCGCCCGTCGGCGGACCCGACGGCGAGGGCGTGGCGGCGGGCGCGGTGGGGCTGGGCGAGGCCGACGCGGCGACCGTGGCCGTCGGTGACACTTGCGGGCTGCGGGTCGGGTTCGGGCTCGGGCTCCGCGCCGGTGACGGCGACGGCGCTGGCGACCGCCCCGCGGTGGGCGTCGGCGACGGGCTCGTGCCTGCCGTCGGGCTGGCTGTCGGGTCCGTCGTGGGGGTCGGCGTGGCGGTGCTCGTCGGGGTCGGGGTGGCGGTGCTCGTGGGGGTCGGCGTGGCGGTGCTGGTGGGGGTCGGCGTCGGACCCGGGATGATGGCGAATGGTTGCAGCGGCAGCAGCGGCGGGCCCGCGTCGGTGCTCTTGCTCGTCTTCCCCGTGTAGCCCGTCGTCGTCCAGGCGGAGGCGGGCGCGGTCACGGCCATGGCCTGGATGCGGAAGTCGGCCGTCTGCAGCAGCTGGATCCCGCCACCGCCGCTGACGTACGAGAAGGTGACGCTGGTCGGGGCGGCGCCGCTGACGGTCGCCCGCCAGGTCTCGGCGCCCGGGACGCTGACCACCTGCGCCGCGAGGACGGTGAAGTCGGCCGGAACCGAAACGACGACACAGCGGAGACGGTCGGTGCCGCCGGTGACCGTGACGGTGACGTCCGTGGCCTGCCCTTCCACCAGGACCATGGGGGTCGCGGTCACCGTCCAGGCGGTCGGCACGACCGCGGCTGCGGTGAACGGGGTCGTCAGGAGCGCCAGCAGCGCGGCGAGCATGACCGCGACCACGGCCGCTGTGGCGACGCGTGGACGCGTGGCCCGGACGACGGCTGTCATGCGACGCGCTCCGCCACGGCGTCGGGTATCCACAGGCGGCCGGCCAGGGGCACGACGGGGCCAGGCGGCTCGAGCGGTGCGTCGCTGGCCGTCCGCATGGCGTCGACGAACGTGCGTACGAGCTGCTCGTCGAGCTGCGTGCCGGCCGCGTCCTCGAGGCGCCGCAGGGCCTCCTCGATCGACATCGCCTTGCGGTAGGGCCGGGTCGTCGTCATGGCGGAGAACGCGTCGCCCACCGCCAGGAGCCGGGCGATGAACGGGATATCGGTGCCCCGGAGGGCATCCGCGTAGCCGTGACCGTCCCACCGTTCGTGGTGATGGCGCACCCCGGCGCGCACGAGCTCGAGGTCCGGCAGGCCGTGCACGATGCGGTCGCCGAGCGTGACGTGCTGTTTGACGATGGCGTATTCCTCGTCGGTCAGCTTGGCCGGCTTGCGCAGGATGGCGTCGGGGATGCCGATCTTGCCCACGTCGTGGAGCAGCCCCGCCGTGTGCACCGCGCGCCGGGTCTCGGCGTCGAGGTCGAGCTCGCGCGCCAGGAAGTCGCCGTACCGGGCCACGTCCTCGGAGTGGCGGCGCGTGTAGCGGTCCTTCGTGTCGACCGCGATGACCAGGCCCTGGAGGATGTCGAAGGTGTGGACCTGGGCGTGCTCCCCGGTGTGCGCATCGGCTACGCGGACCGCGTCGCCCCCGCCGGTCTTGGCCTCGTCGAGCGTCTCTGCGGCGGCCGTCAGGAGGGGCGTCACCGAGGCGCCGTTGAGCGGGTAGAGCGCGATGCCGACGCTCACGGTGACCGGCAGCCGCTCCGAGCCCTCGAACTTCGGACCGAGCTCGGCCAGCGCGCCGCGCACGTCCTCCATGGCCGGCTCGAGCAGCGCGGTGTCGCGCGGCGGCGCCACGACGAGGAACTCGTCGGGCCCGTAGCGGCCGACGAGGGCCCCCGCGGGCGCGTGGCGCTGGAGCAGGCGCGTGACCTCCAGGAGGACGTGGTCGCCGGCGGGATGACCGTGCGTGTCGTTGAGGAGTCGGAAGTTGTCCAGGTCCAGGAGCGCGACGCTGGTCGCGCGCCCGGCCCGGCGAGCCTCCTCGAGCCGCAGGCCAAGCTGCTCCACGAGCGCCCCGTGGTTGAGGAGCCCGGTCAGCGGATCGTGGCGCGCGGCCTCGACGAGCTGGCGTGCCTGGCGGGTGAGGCGTCGCTGGGCCGTGCGGAAGATGAAGCCGAGCAGGACGGCGCACAGGAGCGCCGCGGTCAGCGTCACGCCGACGATCTCCAGGCGTTCCTGGTCGAGCTGGGCGAGCAGCGGCGCCGCGTCGCGCCAGACGGCCATCACCGCCCGCACCTGCCCGCCGGCGATGATCGGCACGTACTCGCGCATCACGGCGGTCGTCGCCAGCGGACCGATGGCGCCCGCAGCGCCCGGCGTGGTGATGGCCGCCTCCGCGTGCTGTCCGTCCAGCGCGGCGCGGAGGTCGTCGGTGAACGGAGCCTGGCCCCCGACGCCCGCCGCATCGTTGCTGGCGAGGACCGTGCCGTCAGGCAGCAGGAGGGCGACCTGGAGGAGCTGGCCGCGCTGGACCAGCAGCTGGAGGCCCGCCTGGAGCGTGGCGCGATCGGCCGCCGTCGAGGTGGCCGGGTCAAGGAGGCGCGGCGGGAGGTCGACCGCCACGAACGTGCGGACGGTCGACGCATCAGCACTGACGGTGGCCCCCAGCAGGGCCTGCTGCTGGTCGGCCGTCACCAGCGCTGCCTGGCCACTGGCGGCGACGCCCACGATCAGCAGGAACGCGCCGAAGACGAGCAGCAGCAGCGTCGGTCGGGCCGCGCGCCGTGCCGGCGCCGGCCCGCGGACCCCGAGGTCGGACGGCGAGCTCACAACCCGGCGAAGGCTACCGAGCCGACCCGCTCGCGCGAATAGGTCGATTGTCATGACCCCGCGCGGTTCGCCGCCGCACCATCCGCGCCGCCCGGCCGCTGCCGACCGCCGGGTCCTAGGACCCGGCGCCCCCAGCTGTCAGCCGGGGGTCAGCGTCGCGTCGGGCACGGCTGTGTGGGCCGGGTCGGCCTTGAAGTAGGGGCGCGGGCGCCAGCCGAAGAGCGAGGCCAGCAGGACCGCCGGCACCTGCTGGATGCGCGCGTCGTAGCGGTAGACCATGTCGTTGTACAGCTCGCGGCGGTCGGCGATGATGCCCTCCAGGCGGGCGATCTCCGCCTGCAGGGCCATGACGTTCTCGTGCGCCGTCAGGTCCGGGTAGTGCTCCACCACGGCGAGCAGCGACTTGACCGCGCCGGTGGTCTGCTCCGACGTGGCCGCCTGCTGGGGGATCGGGGCGTCTGGCCGGTAGCCCGCGCGCGCCTGGGTCACCCGCTCGAGCACGCTTTGCTCGAAGCCCATCAGGCCGCGCATGGCCTCCACGAGGTTGGGCAGCTCGTCGAAGCGCTGTTTGAGGGCGACGTCGATGTTGGCCCACGCCTTGTCGATGCGCTGGGCCAGGCCGACGATGTCGTTGTACGTGCTGAGCACGACGAAGGCGAGCCCCAGGACGACCACGGCGAGGACGAGGGCAAGGGCGAACCCGGCGACGTTCACGGCTGGACTCCCAAGGCGATGACCAGGACGATCGCCGCCAGGGCCATCACCGCCACGCCCAGCCCGGCCTGGAGCATGCCGCCGGTGGGCGTGGTCGTGGCTGCCTCCGGCGTGCCGGCGTACACCGTGAGCGGCGCGCCGGGCGTCGCGGCAAGGACCAGCGTTTCGTCTGGGATCTCGAAGATCGCCGCGGCCGCGGCGGTGGCCGCCGGCGCGTTCGCCACCACCGCCTCCGGGCGTGCCTGCGGGTCCAGGGTCGGCGGCCGCGTCGGCTGGCCGATGCCGAAGCCGGGGATGGCGGCGTTGCCCCACGCCTTCGCCGGATCCGTCTCGAGATGGCCGCTGGCCTGGGCCGCGGCGAGGTCGGCAGCGATCTCGGGATCGGCGAGGGCGACGTCCGGATCGAAGCGGTCGGCCGTCGACTGGTCGGCCACGTCGCGGTAGGGCAGCGCGCTGCCGACGATCGTGACGGTGTCGCCCGGCGCGAGGCGGGCCTCCTCGTAGTAGCGACGGCCGCCAATGAGGCCACCGACCGGCCCGCCGAGCAGTCCGCCACCACCACCGAGCAGCGCCTCGTCGGCCGACGGATCGGGGGCGTGGACGGTCAGCAGTGCTTCGGCCTGCTGGGCCGGGGTGAGCGCCGAGGCCATCGTCGCACCGGCCCCGATGTCCAGCCCGATCGGATCGTCGCCCATGAGGCTGCTGTCCTCCTGCCAGACCGGCGGCACGCGCCAGGTGGCGCCACGCGGCAGGACCTTGATCGTGCCGCTCGCGTCGGTCAGGGTGAAGCCGACCGCTCGCTCGGCGACAAAGATGGTGCGCCGTTCGTTGCGTCCCTCGTCCTGCCGCACACGCGAGCGGTAGTAGAGGCACTCCACGCTCTGGAGCGGCGACCGCAGGGTCAGCGCCAGCGGCTGGATCGTGCCGGCCAGGCGGGCCTCGCCCGCGGCCAGCGAACTGACCGAGGACGTGCCGATGTCCTCGACCGCCTCGATGGCCCGCCACGCGAGCAGCCCGCGGACGAGGAGCCAGGCCCCGGCCCCCAGGCCGACCGCCGCGCCGGCTGCCAGCTCCAGCTCGACCGCTCCGACCGCCATCAGGCGGGGCTCCCGGTCCCGGCGCCCGGCGCCCCCACGAAGGCGAGCATGCGGCGCCAGGCGTCGGCCGAGGCCACGGCGTACTCGGTCGCCTTGCGGTCGAAGAAGCTGTGCGGTGCGTCGGGGTAGGTGACCAGCTCATGGGCCACGCCCGCCGCGCCGAGGGCCGCGTCGAACTCCATGACCTGCTCGGGCGGGATGGCCTGGTCGGCGCCCCCGAACAGGCCCAGGACGGGACAGCCGAAGGTCGCCACCCCGTCGATCGGGGCTGGGAGGGCCATCCGGGGGTTCGTGAAGAGGACCCCGTAGAAGCCGACGACACCGGCGAAGCCCGGGTCGCGCAGGCCGGCCGAGAGGAAGCTCAGCCGCCCGCCGAAGCAGAAACCGACCGTGTAGACGGGCCTGGCCGCAGCCCCGAGCTCCCGGGCACCGGCCTCGATGTCGGCCGACAGCCCGGGCCAGGTCGTCTGTTCCCGATGCTCCATGTAGGGGAACGCGTCGTCCCGATGCCCGACCCCGGCTGTGCGCCCGAAGTAGTCGATCGCCAGGGCGTCCACGCCGGCCTCGGCGAAGCGCTCGGCGAGGGCCTCGTAGAAGGGGTGCAGACCGCGCACGTCGGGCAGGATGAGCACAGCGTGCGGCGACGGCCGATCGCCGGTACGGGCGCGGAAGGCGGCCAGGTGGTTGCCGTCGGCCGCCTCGATCTCCAGCACCTCGGTCTCCACGCTGCCGCCGGCCATGGGGGCGATCGGCGGTCGATCGGTCGGTTCGTAACACATTCGGGGTGGCTCCTCTCAGACGGCTGCCGCGGCGTTGGCGGCGACCGTGGCGTCGAGCGCGGCCTCGAGCGCCTCGGCGAGGCGATCGACGACCGCCTCCAGCTCCTCCCGGCTGATGACGAACGGCGGTCCCAGCAGCAGCGCATCGCCCTGGGTGCCGTCGGCCATGCCGGTCCCCGAGTACAGCAGCAGGCCGCGCTCCCGGGCCGCGGCAAGGACTCGCTCGGCGAGCCGCAGCGAGCGCGGGAAGGGCGCCCGCGTCGTGCGGTCGGCGACGAGCTCGAGGGCGGCGAAGAGGCCGCGGCCGCGGATCTCGCCGACGTTCGGATGCTCGCCCAGGCGTTCGCGCAGCAGGCCCAGGAGGTGGCTGCCCTTGGCGGCACTGGCCTCCACGAGCCGCTCCTGGTCGAGGATCCGCAGGACCTCGCGCGCCACGGCCGCGCCCACGGGGCTGTGGCTGAAGGTGAAGCCGTGGGTGAAGGCGCCGCCGGCATGGATCGCCTCGAAGACCTCGCCACTGGCGGCCGCGAAGCCGAACGGCGCATAGCCCGACGTGGCGCCCTTGGCGGCCACGAGGATGTCCGGCTGGACGCCGGACTGCGCCATGGCGAACCAGTGGCCGGTGCGGCCGAAGCCCGTCATGACCTCGTCGGCCACGAGCAGCACCCCGTGGCGGCGGCACACGTCGGCGATGGCGGGCCAGTAGCCGGGCGGCGGCTCGACCGCGCCGAGCGTCGCCCCCACGATCGGTTCGGCCACGAAGGCGGCCACGCTGTCGGGCTCCGCCCGCTCCAGCACCGCCTCGAGCTCCGCGGCCGCCGCATCGGCGGTGCCCAGGGCTCGCGCGTCCGGATCCATGGCCCGATAGGGGTAGGCGGCGCTGACGTGCTGGAAGCGGCCCAGCCAGCCCTCGTAGGGGCGCCGCAGCGGTTTGCGCCCCGACAGGTCGAGCGCGCCGAGCGTGTTGCCGTGGTAGCTGCCCCAGCGGGCGATGACCACCCAGCGGTCCGGCTGGCCCCGCGCCACGTGGTAGGTGCGGGCCATCTTGAGCGCGGTCTCCATCGCCTCCGACCCGCCGCTCACGGGGTAGATGGCCGGGTCACGCATCGGCAGGTGTGGCCCCACCTCCGCCGCGTACGCCTCCAGCGGCTCGCTGGTGAAGGCACTGCCGTGCGCGTAGGCGAGGCGCCCAGCCTGCTCGGCCATCACCCGCGCGACCGTCTCGCGGCCGTGGCCGATGCCGACCACGATGGCCCCGCCGGCCGCGTCGAGGTAGGCCTTGCCCTGGGCGTCCCAGATCGTGCTGCCCTCGGCCCGCACGGCGACCGGCGGCTCGCGGTCGAGCACCCGCCGGAAGACACGACCGCTGGTCACGCCGCCGATTGTAGGGTGGCCATCACGCCAGGTCACGGTCGACCGACAGGCGGCGTGGGTCGGTCCGCAGGTGGACCACGGTCACGCCGGGATGGGCGAGCGCCGCCCCGATGGCCGGGGCGACGTCGGCGTCGCGCTCGACCCGCCACGCCCCCGCTCCGCAGGCCGTGGCGACCGCGGCGAAGTCGAGCGGACCGAGCTCCGTGGCGATGACGCGGCCGGGATGCACCCGTTCCTGGTCCGTCCGGATCGTGCCGTAGCGCCGGTCGTCGTGCACGATGGCGGTGAGGCGCACGCCGGCCCGTACCGCCGTTTCCAGCTCGGCCATCAGCATGGCGAACCCGCCGTCCCCGGCCAGCGCGACGGCCGGGCGGCCGGGCTCGGCGACGCCCGCGCCGATGGCGGCCGGCAGGGCGTACCCCATGGCCCCCGACGTCGGGCCAAGGAAGCGCTGCCCGGCGCCGAAGCGCAGCCCGCGGGCGTACCAGCCGGCGAAGTTGCCGGCATCGGTCGTCACGACCGCGTCACGGGGCAACACCGCGGCGAGGGCCCGGACGGCGACCGCCGGATCGACCAGGTCGCCCGGCGCCCCGGTCGGCCGTTCCCGCAGCGTGGCGGCCGTGAGGAAGGCCGCCCGATCGGCGGCGATGGCGGCTCGCCGGGCGTCCGCGCCGGGTCCGTCGGCCCGCGGCGGGTGGGGGAGGGCCAGGGCCGCCTCGAGGAAGGTCCGGGCGTCGGCCGTCACGGCCAGGTCGGGCTGTCGCCGATCGCCCGGGAAGCCGGGGGCCAGATCGACCTGGACGAGGCGCGCGCCGGCGGCGGGCAGCGCGTAGCCGAAGGTCGTCATCTGGTTGAGGCGCGTCCCGACGGCCAGCACGAGATCGGCGGCGGCGAAACGCTGCCGCACGGACGCTGGCGAGGCCAGCCCCGTCATGCCGATATAGAACGGATGTTCGTTCGGCACCACATCCGGCCGTCGCCAGCTGGCCACGACCGGGACGGTGAAGCGCTCGACGAAGCCGACCAGGGCCTCCGTCGCGCCCGCCCGCAGGACGCCGGCGCCCGCCACGAGGAGGGGGGCCGACGCGGCGGCGAGGTCCCCCAGGACCCGGCGGAGGATCGCGCTCGTGGGCGGCGGGACGGCGCCTGGGGCCGGCCGGGGCGCCGGTGCCGATGGCGAGGTGCGTGCCTCCAGGACGTCCTCCGGTATGGCGAGGAGGACCGGCCCGGGCCGGCCGGCGCGGGCGAGGTCGAGCAGGCGGGCCGTCTCGCCGGCCAGCTGGGCGGGATCCTCTACCTGGACGGCCGCCTTGCACAGCCGCCCGAAGCTGGCCACCAGGTCGACCTCCTGGAACGCCTCCCACCCGCCCATGGCTCGCGGGACCTGGCCGACGATGGCCAGCAGGGGGGTCGAGTTCGCGGTCGCCGTGTGGAGGCCGATGGCGAGGTTGGCGGCGCCGACCGCGCGCGTGGCGAGGCAGACCGCCGGCCGGCCGGTCAGCTGGCCGTAGCCCTCGGCCATGAACGCGGCCCCGCCCTCGTGCCGCGTGGCCACGGTTCGGATCGGCGCATCGTGCAGGGCGTCCAGGATGCCCAGGAAGGATTCGCCCGGTACGGTGAAGGCGTGCCGGACCCCGCCCTCGACCAGGGCGGCGACGAGTGCTTCCCCAGCGGTCGCGGCCGGTGTCACGCCCTGCGGCGGACCGACGAGAGGAGCAGCGCGGCGCCGATGACGATGAGGATGAGCGGCCAGAAGCGGCCGATGTCCACGTTCGGGACGAACTCCTGGACCAGGAAGGCCATTCCCAGGAGCACGAGGACGAGGCCGCCGATGATCGCCCCGCGGCGTTCGTCACGATGGTGCTCGTGCCAGCCAGGCTGCCACCCGGGCTGCCAGCCGGCCTGGCCGGCGGGCAGCGGGCCCTGGGCCGGGGCGGCCGGATCGGCTGGGGGAGGGGTGTTCGGGCTGGTCATCCGCAGGTACCTCGTGTGACGCTGAGCGAACCGAACGACGTGGCCAGGTGCAGGTCGGCACGTTGCGCGGCCGTGGCGTAGCCGGTGGTCTGCCAGCCGTCACCGACGGCGTCGAAGCCCTCGCCCACGTCGACCGACCCGAGGCCGGAGTGGGCCGTCACGTGGACCGCGACGCCGGGCGGGGCACAGACATCGAGGCTCCCGAAGCTGGACGAAAGGGTGCCGCTGTACGTCCCGCCGGCCAGGATGACCGTGCCGGATCCGAAGCTGAAGCTGCCGTCGAGCGTCCCGGTGAGGGTCGCCCCCGACAGGTCCAGGACGCCGCTGCCGAACGACACGTCGGCCTGGAGGCTGCCCAGGTGCGCCCCGGGCAGGGCCACCGAGAGGTCACCCAGGCCGGCTTTCAGGTCCAGGTCGAGCTGCGGGTCGGTCGGCAGCGCCACGGTCAGGGTGTCGCGACCGTTGAAGAGGAGGTCCCCCCCCGGTCGGATCCGGATGCTCTGCGGGCCGGTGTCGACCTTGAGGTCGCCGATCGCGTCCCCCGTGGCCTGCCAGGTGTCTCCGGCCTGTGCGGTGACATGAAGGTCGCCACAGCCGCCCTGGATGGTGACCTTCATGCCGCTCGTGAGGGTGCCGTCGGGCGCGGCTCCGCCGGTGCCACCGGGCGAGCAGGCCCCGCCGGCCAGGACGCCGCCGCCCGCCCCGGCGAGGAGGCCGCCGGTGGCGAGGCCCAGCGAGATCGATACCACGAGCGTGCTGATGAGGGCGCCCCGCGCCCGGCCCAGGAGCAGCCCGACCCCCAGGCCGACCAGCACCAGGGGCCACAGCTGCCACGCCTGGCGCACCGTGCTGCCGTCCAGGATGTTGGCGGCCACGGCCAGCGGCACGAGGCCCACGAGCACCAGGAAGAGCCCCCAGCCGAAGCGGCTCCGATCGATCCGCATGGCGCCAGCATAGCCCGTGATAGGCTGCCGCCGATGCGGCTGAGCGAGTGGCAGAAGACGACCCAGGGCGCCAAGGTCATGACGGCCAAGGTGGCTGCCGCCTACGAGCCGGCCCTGCGCGGCGTGGGCGCCGTGCGCGATCCTGTCGCCTTCGTCGTGTGGGGCGATGACCCCGGTGTGCGCTACACGATCTTCGCCGCGACCGACGCCGGCCTGGGCGTCTGCAACGTCCGCGTCAACGTGCCCCAGGAGGGCCCTCGGGCCACCGCCAAGCTCATCCGCTGGCATCGCGTCACGATCGGCGACCTCAATGTCGAGGCCCACCACGGGCACCGCTACGTCACGGTGCATGTCGAGGGGACCGTGCTGCAGGGGGTCGACGATGCCGCGGACGGCATCACCGCCTGGATCGCTCACCTCTTCGCCCGGATCGATGGCCGCGTGCCGTCCGATCACGTGAGCGGCCTGCTGGGCTCGGGCACTGCTGGCGTCGGCGAGCCCGCCGCATGACCGCCGCCCTCGGTACCATGACCCCATGAGCGAGACCGGTCTTTCGCCCGACCCGCAGGAATACCGGCGTCGGCTGGACGGCCAGCCCGACACCCAGGTCGATGCATGGGCCATCGAGTTGATGCGCGACGTGTCGATCAGCGGGGGGGTCCGCCGGGTCCTGGCCGATTTCCGCAAGGCGACCGGGCTGAGCGACCGCGAGCTCGAGCGGGTCTATGCGGCCGGGGGAGGCCCGCCGGCCACCGTCGGGCGCACCGACGAGGGCGAGCTGATGGTCCCGGCCATCGCGCTGCACTGCCTCGTGCCGGGGCTCCGGGCGCAGGTCAAGGATGCCCGCCAGCGCCTCATCGACTACCTGGTCGAAAACTTCCACGAGCTCGTCTACACCTGACCCGGGCGCCGGGCGCCCGACGGGCCCGGTCGTGGTCGCGCGCTGGCTGCGCGCCGCGCGCGTCGTCCATCCGTTTCCCAGCCTCCTCAACGCGGTCGCCACCGCGTCGTTCGTGGGCCTGGCCGGGGGAGGGGCCTCGACGGCGGCGGTGCTGGCGGCGGCGATGTTCTGCCTGCAGGCGTCGATCGGCGCGGCCAATGACGTGGCGGACGCCGCCGCCGATCGCATCGCCAAGCCGGCCAAACCCATCGCCGCGGGCCTCTTGGAGCGCCGGACGGCGAGCATCCTGGCGGTCGTGGCCGGCCTCGCCGGCCTTGTCCTCGCCGCCCTGTTCGGCCCGGCCGCCCTCCTGGTGGCCGTCCTTGGGTACGGCGTCGGCCTGGCCTACGACGTCCGCCTCAAGCGCACCCCATGGTCGTGGCTGGCGTACGCGGTGGCGCTGCCCCTCGTGCCGGCGTTCGCGTGGCTGGGCGCCGGAGCCGGGCTGCCGCCTCGCTTCGGGGTGCTGGCGGCGCTCGCCCTTGTGGCCGGGACCGCGCTCGCGATCGCCAACGGCCTGGTCGATCTCGAGGGCGACGCGGCAAGCGGCTCGACCGGCCTGGCCGGCGCGCTCGGCCGGCGCCGCGCGCTGGCGCTCATCGTCGTGTGCGACGCCGCGGTCGTCGTGGTCGCCGCGTTGACGGCATCGTCGCCGCCATCGCGCGCGCCACTGCCGTGGCTGGCGCTGGCGCTGGCCGCCGGCTCCTGTGCGGCCGGAGTCTGGCTGTCGGCGAGTGCGATCGGATGGCGGCGGCGGCTGGGGTGGGAGGTGCAGGCGACATTGGTCGCCCTCATCGCGGTCGGCTGGTTCGCCCTGCAGGCGGCGAGCTAGGGGCGGCCGGCGACGACGTCGGCAGCGGCCGGGCGGCGGTCAGCTCCGCGGCTCTCCCGCGCGCACGACGGCGATGGCGTTCTCCAGCCGCAGCTTCACGATCGTGAGGTACTTGGCCAGGTTGGCCCGGTCGACACCGCCGATCTCGCCCAGGGCCTTCGGATCCTCCAGGACCTGGACCAGCTCCTCGAGCGCCTCGGCGAAGTGGCCCTTGGCATTGACGAGCGAGTCGTCCGTCAGCGCCTTCGGCCGCACGCCTGTCCACGCCGCGGTGGCCTCGTCGACCGGGGTCGTGTCGTCGATGGCGCGCGCAGCCGGTTCGCCCTCCGGCCGTGCCCGCACGGAGCGTCGACCCTCCACGCGGTCACGCAGCTTGACCAGGCTCAGCTCGCCCCGCGCGACCTGCTCGGCCAGCCGGCGCCGCTTGCGCGGGTCCTGCACCTTGAGCAGCTCATAGGCATGCGACAGGGTGTCTTTGCGCAAAGACACGAGCTGCTGGACCTCCGGCGGTGCGTCGGCGAGCCGCAGACGGTTCTCGATGTAGCCCTTGTCCTTGCCCAGCTTCTGGGCCAGCTTGCGCACGCTGTAGCCGTGGTCGGCCGTCATGCGCTCGAACATGAGGGCCTCGTCGAGTGGCGAGAGGTCCTCGCGCTGCAGGTTCTCGATGATGGCGATCTCCAGCGCCGTGTCGTCGTCGATCTCCTCGATCATGGCCGGCACGGTCTGCAGGCCGGCCCGGCGGGCGGCCCGCCAGCGGCGCTCGCCTGCCACCAGCTGGTAGCGACCGCCCTCGCGCGGACGCACCAGGACCGGCTGGAGGACGCCATGTTCCCGGATCGAGGCCGCGAGGTCGTCGAGGGCCGCTTCGTCCCACGTGGTCCGGGGCTGGTCGGGATTGGCCTCGATCCGATCGACCGGCACGAGGCGGCTGCTGGTGGCGCTCGTCCGTCCCTCGGGCGAGAGCAGGCTGATGATGGTGGGCGAGAGCTCGCGCTCCTCCGAGAGGCGGCGGGCGGCCGTCCCACGGAAGTCAGGCCTGGCCAAGATCGATCACCTCCCGGGCAAGCTCGCGGAACGAGCGTGCCGCTTCCGATGAACTGGCGTACGCCGTGACTGGCCGGCCGGTCAGGGGAGCCTCCCCGAGTTTGACCGTCTGCCGGATGATGCTGCTGAAGACGTGGTGGTCGCCCAGTTCGCGCAGCTCGTCGAGCATCTCGCGCCCCAGGATGGTGCGCCCGTCGTAGAAGGTCGGCAACAGGCCCATGACGCGCAGATCCCGATTGAGGCCCTTGGCACGGATCTGGTTGATGACCTTCAGCAGCGCGGTGAGGCCCTTCAGGGCGTAGTACTGCGTCTGCACCGGGATGATCACGCTGTCGGCGGCAACGAGACCGTTGATGGTGAGGAGGCCCAGCGTCGGCGGGCAATCGATCAGCACGTAGTCGTACTGGTTCTGGGCCCACCCCACGAGCGCCTCCCGCAAGGCCTGCTCGCGCCCGATGGCGGTGAACAACTCGACCTCGGTCGAGGCCAGCTCGAGCGTCGAGGGCGCCACATCGATGCCGGGCGTCTGCGTCGGCAGGACCACTTCGTCCATCGTGGCGCGGGAATCGGCGAGCACGTCGGCCATCGAACGCTCGACCGTGCCGAGGTTGATGCCGAGTCCGACCGTCAGGTTGGCCTGGGCGTCCATGTCCACGCACAGCAGCCGGTAGCCCTGTTCGGCGAGTGCGCCGGCCAGGTTGATGGCCGTGGTGGTCTTGCCCACGCCGCCTTTCTGGTTCGCGATGGCGATCACGTCGGCCACGGGTGCGTCACCTCATTCGGTTCAGGGGTGCGGAATCTACTCCACTCGCAGCCATCGCGGCACATCGGGTTATCCACAAGTGGGGCGAGTTGTTCACCATCCTTGTGGATATCTCGCACCACCGCGTTACGATGGGCGAGCCGTCTTCGTGACCGCGAACCGTGGAGGTGACCGTGTCGACCAACCGCGACCGCCTGACCGAGCTGCGCCGGATGCGTGAGGCGGCGCGTGCCGGCGGCGGCGCGGAGCGCGTGGCGGCGCAGCACGCACGCGGCAAGCTGACGGCCCATGAGCGCATCGACCTGCTGCTCGACCCCGGCTCGTTCGTCGAGCTCGACGCGTTCGTCACCGGTCGCGTCGGCGATCACGAGGGGGCAGGGGAGCGCTACCTCACCGATGGGGTCGTGACCGGCCACGGGCGCATCGACGGTCGGCCCGTCTTCGTCTTCAGCCAGGATTTTACGATCTACGGCGGCTCGTTGTCGGAGGCTCACGCGGGCAAGATCTGCAAGATCATGGACCTGGCCATGAAGGTCGGGGCGCCGGTGATCGGGCTCAACGACTCCGGCGGGGCGCGCATCCAGGAAGGGGTCGTTTCGCTCGGCGCCTACGCCGACATCTTCCTGCGGAACACCCTCGCCTCCGGCGTCATCCCGCAGGTGTCGGTCATCCTGGGCCCGTGTGCCGGGGGGGCGGTCTACTCGCCGGCCATCACCGACCTCATCGTGATGGTCGAGGGCACGAGCTACATGTTCGTGACCGGCCCGGATGTCGTGCGGGCCGTGACCCACGAGGAGGTGGACTTCGAGCGCCTGGGCGGGGCCCAGACGCATGCCACGATCAGCGGCGTCGCGCACCTGGCCGAGCCGGACGAAGCCACGGCGCTGGCCACGGCGCGCACCCTGCTGGGATTCCTGCCCCAGAACAACCTGGGTGATCCGCCGCTGCGGCCGACCAGTGATCCGGCATCGCGATCCGATGTCGAGCTGGACACGGTCGTGCCCGACGATCCGAGCCAGCCGTACGACATGCACGCGGTCATCACCCGCGTGGTCGATGACGGCGAGTTCGTGGAACTCCAGCCGGCATTCGCGGCCAACATCATCATCGGGTTCGCCCACGTCGGCGGCCGCAGCATCGGCGTCGTGGCGCAGCAGCCGGCGGTGCTCGCCGGAGCGCTCGACATCGACGCGTCAGGCAAGGCGGCCCGGTTCGTGCGGATGTGCGATGCCTTCAACGTGCCGCTGCTGACCCTGGAGGACGTGCCCGGCTTCCTGCCCGGCGTCGGCCAGGAACACGGCGGCATCATCCGCCACGGGGCCAAGCTGCTGTACGCCTACTGCGAGGCCACCGTGCCCAAGGTCACCGTCATCACCCGCAAGGCGTACGGCGGCGCGTACGACGTCATGAGCAGCAAGCACATCCGCGGCGACGTCAACCTGGCCTGGCCGACGGCCCAGATCGCGGTCATGGGCGCGGAAGGCGCGGTCAACATCCTGCACCGCGGCGAGCTGGCAGCGAGCGACGATCCGACCGCCATGCGCGCGCAGCTCACTGCCGACTACGAGGCGCGCCACGCCAATCCCTGGATCGCCGCCTCACGCGGCTACGTCGACGATGTCATCGAACCGTCGTCGACGCGGCCACGCATCGCCGCGGCGTTCGAGCTGCTGGCGACCAAGCGCGACCGCAACCCGCCCCGCAAGCACGGCAACATCCCGCTCTGACGACCGGCCCGGATCGTTCGCCTGGACCTGACGGGGTGTCTTTGCGCAAAGACACCGCGCCGCCGGAGGTCAGCCGCCGGTGCGTTCCAGCGCGAGGCGCTGCAAGCCGATGATGCTGAGCGCGTCGGTGATCTCGCCCCGCTCGACCATCTCGAGCGCCTCCGTGAGCGATACCCAGCGCTGGTCCAGTTCCTCGGTCGGGTCGGGCTCGGCGGGACCGGGCACCAGGCCGCTGGCCATGTAGAGGATGCCGGCCTCATCCATCAGCGAGTTCGACGTGTGGAGGGTCCCCATCTCCCGCCACAGCGTGGCGCGATAGCCGGTCTCTTCGGCGAGCTCGCGTTGGGCACCCAGCAGCGGCGCCTCGTCCTGCGGCGCCCCGCCCTCGGGGATCTCCCAGGAATACCGGTCGAGCGTGTAGCGGTACTGGCCGACGAGCAGGACGCGACCCGCCTCGTCCACGGTCACGATCCCCACGGCGAGGTTGCGCGGATGGACGACGCCGTAGATGCCCGGCTGACCGTCGGGGCGCGTCACCTCGTCGTGCCACACAACCAGCCAATCGTTCTGGTAGGCCACGGTGCGCCGACGGCGCATCCAGGGTCCGTGTCGCGAAGGGAGGAGCGGGTCGTCGTCCATCGGTCACCCCTATCGTAGGCTCGTTAGACTGCCCACGATGCCGCGCACCTCGGTCAAGGCGAGTCGCTCCACCGGATCGGTGATCCGCGACTACTCGAGCGCCGCCCTCGCCCACACCAGGGTGCGCTTCGCCATTCCCAAGCGGCGCGCCACGCCGGAGGCCGCGGCCGGGCGGCTGGCCCGTCTGGCGGCGAGCGGGTCGTGACGGTGCCTGGCATGGTGGCCGGCCCATCGTGGCCCTTTTCGCGCGTCCTCATCGCCAACCGCGGCGAGATCGCGGTCCGCCTCATGCGGGCCTGCCGGGAGCTGGGCCTGGAGAGCGTGGCCGTGTACAGCGACGCCGATGCCGATGCCCCGCACGTCCGTGCGGCCGACCAGGCCGTCCACCTCGGCCCCGCGCCAGCCGCGGAGAGCTATCTGCGGGCCGACCGACTCATCGCGGCCGCCCTCGCCACCGGCGCCCAGGCGGTCCACCCGGGGTACGGCTTCCTCGCCGAGCAGGCGTCCTTCGCCGAGGCCTGCCTGGCCGCAGGCCTCGTCTTCGTGGGCCCGAGTCCGGCCACCCTGGCCGGCCTCGGCAACAAGCTGGCCGCCCGCGGGGCCGCCCGCGAGGCCGGCGTCCCGGTGGTGCCCGGCACGCTCGAGCCGGCGCGGTTCGACCGGCCGGCGGCACGTGCCCACATGGCCGCGGTGGCGGACGACGTGGGCTGGCCACTGCTGGTGAAGGCCGTCGCGGGCGGTGGCGGCCGGGGCATGCGGCGCGTGGCGCACCGGGCCGAGCTGCAGGCCGCGCTGGCCGCCGCGAGCCGGGAGGCGGAGGCGGCCTTCGGCGATGGGTCGCTGTACCTGGAGCGGTTCATCCAGGACGGCCGGCACATCGAGGTCCAGCTGCTGGGCGATGCACGCGGGACGGTGGTGGCCCTCGGCGAGCGCGACTGCTCGGCCCAGCGACGCCACCAGAAGCTGCTCGAGGAGGCCCCGGCGCCGGGCCTGAGCCGCGTCGAGCGCGAGCACCTGGGTCAGCTGGCGGTGCGCGTGGCGCGGGCGGTCGGCCTGCAGGGGGCGGCCACCTGCGAGTTCCTGCGCGGCCCCGACGGGGCGGTCTGGTTCCTGGAGGTCAACGTGCGCCTCCAGGTCGAGCACGGCGTGACGGAGCTGGTGACCGGGCTTGACCTCGTCCACGAGCAGTTCCGCATCGCCGCGGGCGAGCCGGTCTCGAGCCGCGTACTGGCGGCGGCGGCCCGCGCGGCCGCGCCCGAGCGGCACGCCATCGAGGTGCGCCTCTCGGCGGAGGATCCGGCCGCCGACTTCGCCCCCCAGCCGGGCCGGCTCACGCGGTGGCGCGAGCCCGCCGGTCCCGGCGTACGGGTCGATGGCTGGGTGGGGGAGGGCACCGTCGTCTCGGACGCCTACGACCCCCTCCTGGCCAAGGTGCTCGTGGTCGCGGAGGATCGGCCGGCGGCCCTCGCGCGCGTGGCGCGGGCGCTCGACGAGATCGAGGTCGAGGGCCTCCAGACGACGCTGCCGTTCCACCGCTGGCTCGTACGGGAGCCGGCCTTCCGGGCCGGCGGCATCAGCACCGAGTTCGTGGCCCACGCCTGGGATGGTGTCGCGCAGCGTGAAGCGGCGGTGACGGTGGCGCTCCTCGCGGCGCTGGCGGCGGACGAGGCCGCTCAGGCGACCACCGCGGCCACGACGCCGCCCACCCTGAGCGCCTGGGCGGCGGCGGGCCGTCGCCAGGCCGTCGAGGGGTGGCCCAGATGACGGGGCCGGACGTCAGGCGGCCACGCCTGGCGACGCTCGAGGGTGACGCCGCTGCCCTGGAGCGGGCATCCGGGGTGGCCGCGGTCGAGCTGGCGCGGGCCAGATCCGAGCTGGGCGTGCCGCCGCCGCTCGTGGGCTGGCTGCCCGGGTCCCCGGCGGAGCGGGCCGCGGGCCGGGTCCGCTGCGAGGTCGTCGTCGGCGGCTGGCGGTTCGAGCTGACGGTCGAGGACGCCGCACGAGCGGCGCTGCGCGCCCGGGCCGTCCGGGCCGGAGCCGGTGCCGCCGGCCCCACGCGTCTGGTGGTGCGCGCCCAGATCCCCGGCCGCGTCGTCAGCGTGGGCGTGCGCGACGGCGACTCGGTCGAGGCCGGCCAGCGGCTACTCTCCGTGGAGGCGATGAAGATGGAGAACGAGATCCTGGCCCAGCGCGCCGGCCGCGTCGAGCGGGTGGCGGTCGAGCCCGGCCAGCGCGTCGAGCGCGGCGACGAGCTGGCGGTGCTGGCATGACCCTCGACCGCACGCCGGCCCGTCCGTGACCGCCGACGATCCCGGCCGCGAGGCGTGGCGGGCCGGCCTGCGGGCCAGGGCGCTGGCGGAGCAACCGGAGCGCCAGGCCGAGTTCCGCACCTCGAGCGACCTGGTCATCGCCGATCTCTACACGCCGGCCGACACGGCGGCCCTGGACGAGGCGCGCGACCTGGGCCGGCCGGGCGCCTACCCCTTCACCCGCGGCGTCCAGCCCACGATGTACCGCGGCCGGCTCTGGACGATGCGCCAGTACGCCGGCTTCTCCACCGCGGCCGACACCAACCAGCGCTTCCGCTACCTCCTCGAGCAGGGCCAGACGGGGCTCTCGGTGGCCTTCGACCTGCCGACCCAGATGGGCTACGACTCGGACGCCGCGCCGGCGGGCGGCGAGGTCGGCCGAGTGGGCGTCCCCATCGCCTCGCTGGCCGACATGGCGACCCTGCTCGAGGGCCTGCCCCTGGCCGACATCTCGACCTCCATGACCATCAACAGCACGGCCGCCATCCTGCTCGCCTTCTACGTCGTGGTCGCCGAGCAGCGCGGCATCCCCCGGGCGGCCCTGTCGGGCACGGTCCAGAACGACATCCTCAAGGAGTACGTCGCGCGCGGTACCTATATCTACCCGCCCAAGGCGTCCATGCGCCTGGTGACCGACATCTTCGAGTTCTGCAGTCGTGAGATGCCGCGCTGGAACACCATCTCGATCTCCGGGTACCACATGCGGGAGGCCGGCGCGACGGCCGCCCAGGAGCTGGCCTTCACCCTCGCCCACGCCATCGGATACGTGGAGGCGGCCGTCGCCCGGGGCCTTGACGTGGACCGCTTCGCCGGCCGCCTGAGCTTCTTCTTCGCGGCGTGGAGCGAGCTCTTCGAGGAGGTCGCCAAGTTCCGCGCAGCGCGGCGGATGTGGGCCCGCCTCATGCGCGAGCGGTTCGGGGCGCGGAACGAGAAGTCGTGCATGTGCCGCTTCCACGTCCAGACCGCCGGCTCCAGCCTGACCGCCGTGTCGGTCGACAACAACGTGGTCCGCACGACGGTCCAGGCCCTCTCGGCGGTGCTCGGCGGGGCGCAGAGCCTCCATACCAACTCGCGCGACGAGGCCCTGGCCCTGCCCACCGAGGAGGCCGCCCGGCTGGCCCTCCGGACGCAGCAGATCCTGGCGTACGAGTCGGGCGTGACGGAGACCCCCGATCCCCTGGCCGGCAGTTACTACGTGGAGACGCTGACCGACCAGCTCGAGGCCGCCGCCACGGCCCTCCTGGCGGAGATCGACGCCCTGGGCGGTCCGCTCGCCGCGGTCGAGAGTGGCTTCCAGCAGCGCCAGATCCAGGAGGCCGCCTACCGCTACCAGCGTGAGGTCGAGTCCGAGGCGCGAGTCGTGGTGGGGGTCAACCGCTTCATCGACGAGGCGACCCACGCCCCACCCCTCCAGCGCATCGATCCCGCGGCCGAGCGGGACCAGGTGGCGCGCCTGCGCCGCGTGCGGGCGGAGCGCGACCCGGCCGCCTGGTCGGCCGCCCTGGCCGCCCTGGCCCAGGCGGCGCGCGGCACGCCCAACCTGATCCCGCCGATCATCGCCGCGGTACGGGCGGAGGCGACGCTCGGCGAGATCAGCGACACCCTGCGCGAGGCGTGGGGTGAGCACCGGGAGCTCATCACCATCTAGGCCGACCCTCGCCGCGGCCGGGGGTCCCGGTGCCACCGGTACCTGTGGCGCATAGTCAACACCGGACCCTCGCCATACGGTTCGAAGGCCGATGGCTCGAGCCCGCCGCGATCCCAGTCCGCCTCCCGTCGAGCGCCCCGAGGTGGGGCGTTCGCGACCCACCGCGCCCTCCGTCGCCCCTGCCGCGAGGCGCCTGGAGCCGACGGACGTGGAGCTGCTGGAGGCGGCCTTCGGCTACGCGCGCCGGCGGGTCGCCGATCGCAGCACGGCCGAAGCACTGACGGTCGCCGCGCTCGTGGAGGCGGGCCTGGGCAGGGGTGAGCGGATCGATCGAGCGGCCGCGTTCCGGGCGCTGGCGCGGTCCCTGGCGGAGCTGAGCGAGCCCCTCGCCGACGATCCGGACGGACCCGCCATGGCCCTCTTCGCCCAGGCCCTCGAACCCGGGCTGCTCGACGCCTTCGAGCGGCTCGACCTGGAGCGCCGGCGCGTCCTGACCCTGTACTACCTGGACCGGCTCGCGGCGACCGAGATGGCCGCCCTGCTGGGCACCCGCGCGGCAGCCGTCCAGTCGCGCCTGGCCGCCGCCCTGCGGGCCCTCGAACGGCCAAGGCCTGGGTCCGGGCACGGCGGATCACGGCGGTCGGATGCCGCCGACGAGGCTGTCAGTGCCGCCTGAGCCGCGCCCCGCGCCTGATCCGGGCGCCTCGCCCGAGGTGAGCGGTTCGTTCGAGCCGAGTGGCCCGCCCGCCGTCGAGGCACGCCTCGC